>Ga0065711_1000009_pt1 | contig 164687 bp, 109 predicted proteins | sample Hoacrofraction12_FD_59098 | JGI IMG/M metagenome (GOLD analysis project Ga0065711, IMG submission 59098) | Hoatzin crop microbial communities from Cojedes, Venezuela - Epithelial fraction 12 v2 (version 2) | ecosystem: Host-associated > Birds > Digestive system > Esophagus > Crop | place... | reverse complement strand
TTTTTTTTTTTTTTTTTTTTTTTCTGTTGGCATTAAAATCTCCAAGACAACTTTGAAAGCCTCAGCCTGTGGATTTAGGAGACAGGGACGTGGGTGACGGAAGCGCCCAGCCCACGTGAGGAAGGGGACACTGCCGCTCCAGGCACTGCTCAGCCCTTGGGGTGGCCATGCCGTGCTGGGGCGCGTGCAAAGTGTTCCCCGAGGGCTGCACTCAGATCCCCGCACTCCTGGGCATGGAAGCTGGAGAAAAATGGGCATTGCCGGGCTTACGTCGCATGCCACATTCATATCAGCCCTGCACACTATCACACTCCAGGTATGGTATTTATTTTGCAGGTATTTGCTGGTATTAAGGAGGGACAGGAAACACACAAAAAGATCTTAAACCCAAGAGTTAACTTTGCTTAAAAAGATAGTGACAAATCACATTTCTCCATACAAATCTGCGCAGAGCCAAAATCCTCCCCTGTGTAATTTCTGACTTCAATAGGCAAGGGCTGGTCACGAGCTGTAATTAGAGCTGGCTGAGGAACAACGGGTTTGTTTCATGGCAACTTCTGAGGTTTCAAAATCTGTTTATGTTCTGCAGAGGAAGCGAAATCAAAACATTTCTAATGTGAGACGGGAGTCTGTCAAAATGTCCGTCTTCTGAGCAGAGAGATCCTCATTTTTCTGCGGGTCTTCCCCTGCCCTCTTCGCCGTGGCTGGGGCACAGAGCATGCGTGCAGCTGGGAGCGATTATGGGGTAGATACGCCTGGGTGCCAAATGCATCGGTGCTCAAAGCATCCCATGTGTTTTGATAAAAATAGATGAAGTTGAAAACACTGTGACCGATCCTGCCTGAAATGTTCAGCTTGTTTGGGATCACGCTGACCCGGTAATGCATCGTGCCAGCACCCCAGTGGGGCAGAGGCCAGCCGCAGTGGACACGTTTGCCTTCTGTTTGGTACATCTGTCTAGAAAGACCTTAAAAATCTGGGTTTTTTTCCTAAGGTCTAGAAAAGGCTTTAAAAATATCTGCTCTGCGGGGATATTAAAGGCCCGATGGCATACTTGGCAGGAATGTACTTCTGCCCGGGAATCGCTGGCATTTCCTCTCCTGCCCCACGTGTTTGCTGGCCGTCTGCGCCTCTGCTGCTCTCCGTCCCAAGGCAGCCCAGCGCAGCTGTGTCTGCAATGTGTAGCTCACAAAGTGCTTTGCGATCCTCTCCGTGAAAGCTGCTAATCAATTATAGCGGGATAGTCTAGTCCTAACATCATCATGGTGAAGAAGTGTTCTTTGACACTGAAAGAAGGGCTTGAACTAGCGGATGTTCGTAATCGCTGACCTTGGAGCAGTTTGAGAAATAGCACCTCCCTATTGCTATGGATGCAGACTTGTCAGAACCCCTACAGACCGGTGTTTTCGTACTGGGGTCTATGCAGCTGGAATGATGCACAAGCGTGAATGTCAGCCAAAACCCAGTCGGATAATATAAATTTATAATACTTAAAAGTTTTTAAAAGCTTTGGAAAAATTTGTGAACTTCCAGATCAACTGCAACTTAAAAGCCTTTGAGATAGCTGTTATATTGACATAAGAGGAGACCACCTAAGGGAATCAACAGCCTCTACCCAGACAGATGTCAGCAACTCCCTTCCCAGCCTTCTACACCCAAAGAAATTTCCACTCTGACCTCAGACAGCATGAGCCGATGCCTTCAATGAACAAGAAAATGGCTTAAAATACAGTCCCGCTTTCACGTACCAGCCCCTCGCTTGTGCTGCTGATTGATGAAGACTGCCTCAATGAGGCCAACTTCTTCTCTGTGATGTCCCAGATCCTGTGAACAGGAATAAGACAAATGCAAGGGCACTTGCAGGCAAAGAAGGACTTTCCGGGCATTGACATCTGAAATCTGGGCCCTTACAGTACTGCTAAGCCAGGGGAAGAGGAGCTGCTGTTTAGGGGTGAGACACAATACTTCTGCAATGTAGTATGTGCCCCGAAAGTTCAGCTTCTTTCTAAATAATGTAGCCCCTTGCTTTGCAGTGGGGCAGCCAGGAAGTTTACAACAAAGAACAGAAACCATTCTCCTCTGCCAGATTCGCCATCATCACGTTTAACCCCTTTGGCATGTGAAGGAGACCCAAGCGCTGCCTTTCCCATGTGAGAATACTTGGGTTCATCAGTGGACTCCAAAATACACAGGAAACGGGGAAATAGCAGCACAGTGAGATTACACTACTGCTTCCAGCTCTGCAGGCAGCGACAGCTGCAGAGCGAGGGCTGAAGCCCGCTTCGGAGCCTGAATTGCAGCTTCCTGCTGAGCAGGGGCTGATTTCGTTCGAGGAAAAGAAAAAATACCCAGCTGGTCAGATAACTGCTTACCCCTCCACAGCCCTGGACTCCAGACCTGCATGCAGAAGGTGCCTGGCCACCGCAGGAGGTGACATGGGGCTGTGGGTGGCTCGGTGGCCCCAACAGCGGGCTGAGTGGTGCAGCCGTTTGGAGCAGGGTTTGGGGCTCTTGCCAAAATGGCACATCCCCTCTAAAGGCCATTCTCCAGGCAGTATTTTCAAGGGGAAATGTTCAAAGGTGATGTTGAAAATGCTGCCTCCTGGTTTTCCCACTCCACCCTCACTGAGTCAAGGAACAGCCCTGGCTGATGTCCCATGAATGGGGATTATTGCAAGAGAAACCTCTGTGCTTCACAGTTATTCAGGTCCCTCCTGCATCAGTGATAAAGGACCAACCCCGCAAGAGGTGTCGAAAGTCCTTTTAGATCAGAAACCTTGAGCTGCGGGACAAACTATATCCTCTGGCTCTTCAGGAGATAGGATACACAGAGCAACACTGACGTGCAAAGTTCAGTGATCATATTCGAGGGCTGCTGTGGATCACCTGCAGTTGCAGTGTGCAAACTGGCGTGTTCTTGGAGAGCCAGCTAAAACCATCACTGGCTGCTGGGGGGCTTCCACATAATACGATGATTTCTTCCACACTTAAATCTAGATGAGGAAGATAGGAAAACTTTTACAAAAAGAAGTCATTTTTCTTCTTATGATGCCAGTCATTGCTTTCTCCAGTGACGTACAAGAAGAACTAATTCCCTTTACCCACAATTAGCAAAGTATGACTAAGGTTCTGTTCTTTTTTAGAATATTTTGTGCCTCAGAAGTCTGATTAATTTTCACAGAGTGGTGAGCCTGACACCAAAGCAAAGGAGCAAAGTGAGGAAGGCAGAGAGGGATGGCCGAGGGCATGATGCTCTCTGCTTTCTGGCCACACCGCTCACCTTCAGAGCCAACAGGACTGGCCATCCCCAGTTGCTGCCTGGAAAACACATCTGCAAGCTGATGGAGGCTGACCAGTGCCCTCCCTCTTCCTCAAGTGCCTGAAAGCCATGGGTAAATCAGGTGCTGCCATCAGCGTGCTGATGGGCTGCTGCATCTCAAGGTGTCAGAAGGTATGGGGAGATACCTGCCCTTCTGCCCCTCTCTTGTCCCCTCTTCTCAGAGGAGTCGATGACTGCCAGCAACGCTTCATCGCTAATATCCCCCAGCAGTCCCACTGCCATCAGTGACACCTCTGCAGTGAAATGTGATTCAAGGTGACCAAGGGGCAAAACCCCCAGCTCTGGAGTGTGTCCATACTGGCCATTATTGCAGTGCTAACTGTGGCCGGTTAGCCTATTAAGAGAAAGGAGTTAACAAGGGCACTATCTTCCTAATAGCCCGAGTGCCTGCCTTAGTACACTTCAGACTTAAAAAGCCTGTCTCCGAATAGCTCTCTGCTGGTTATATCACCAACAGAAAATAGCTTCGAGGGAGGAAGATGGGTTTCTTTTGCACGCAGACACACGCGTGTTTGTGTATCGCCTGGAGTTTGTCATGCCCTGACTTTCTCTCCGCTGTCAGCCTGGCCAGCGCTGGGAGCAGCAGCTATTTCTGGGCACTTCCCCAGGCACTTGCCAAACCAAAGAGACAAGTCACAGCACTGCGGGGTGGCGAAACAAGGAGAATGATCCGAGTGACTTTGAGCCATGAGTTAGAGGAGACAGAGGAAAATGAAAGGCTGAGAACAGGAAAACCTCCTTCCCCAAAGTGTTGGCATCTGATGCTAAAGAGCCTGAAAATTTCTTAAGATTCTTTACTTTTTTTTTTCCAGATAACATGTTTGAACTATGCTAACCCTTCCAAAAAATTACCTCAAGTAAGCCCAGGCCCGTAATCTTTGCTTTGCCATGAGCAGGCCGTTCTCTTTGAACAGCCTAACACTCGTGGAGAACTCTGCTCTCACAGGGAGACAGGTTCTTCGCAAGCGCCCCAGAATAAACCAGTGTGTGCAGGGCTGGGCATCACCCTCCCGTAAAAACTGTGTGCCGTCAATGTGCTCCTTCCAGAGACAGGCTGAGACCAAGATCCACTGAGTCCATGAAGGGCTTTATGTTTTATGAAGGAAGTTTTATAAAAGTTTTATGAAGGAAGAGTCAAACGTTAGCAGTATGCAATGAGCGGAGAGGACACACAGTGACCGCCGGCTGACAGGAGCTGTTGGAACTGTGGGTAAGGCAAACAGAAATGGCGCGCTCATTTCATCTGGTAGCATTTGGTCCATTTATTTTAATTGCAAATAAATGCAAAGCAGAAAGAACGGTTTGCTGCTAGTGTTGGAGCTGGTAAAACATTTTGTGCAAAGAGAGGGTTCGTCTTCAACCATCCGAGTAAAACCCATTGCCTAAACAATAAAGGTTAAAAGATGAGCAAATTGCTGTTTATGGGCTGTCCCAGTTCCGTACCACTCGGGACTCAGCCGGGGTTGAATACACGAGCAAATTTGCTGCCTAACTTATTAGAACAATGAGCCTTGTGCGGGATTTGAGCCATTTTAAATCATCGACTCAGAGCAAAGAGGAAAGGCCAGAGCAGCAGCAGCCGGAGCGGTATTAGTGGGAACATTATCGGTCCAGATCTGCAAATGCTGGTGCAGGCAACACACATGTAAAGGACGTAGCATTAATGCAACTGGCTTGTGGTAGCCCAGAGAAATAACCCAGCCGGCGCTGTGTGCCAGGCAGCCGCCTCAGGCTGGGGAAGGGGGATGTTTCCCCGTGCGTGTTCTGATTCCTGGCCCGGCACGGGCTGCAAGGCGTTTGCTCGACACCCTTCTGTGCGCTGAGCAGCTGGACCAGATTTTACAAACTCAAGCTGGTTCGGGGAATGCAATGCCTCGTTGGCATGCGGCTATTCAAGCTGGTGCCTATTATGTTGCTCACATTAAAATGCTATGAAAACAGGCATTGTGCACTGAGAGGCTGAGCAAACCTTGTTATGCAGTAATTATGCAATCAGTATATAATCTAATTTCGGTGGCTGGGGTGTGGAAGGGAAGTTTTGGTTCCTAGATGCTCATAGGGGTCTCTACAATGAAATATGCATATAGACATATTTACGACTAGTGGCAATAAAAATTCTGAGCAATGCTAACTATATTGAGCTTCTGCGACGTCGAGAGCGACTTACAAAAGCCCCACACAGCTGGTTAGGCTCAAAAAGACTCTTTTACTCAATAGTCAGACTTTCTGCCATTGAAATGGTTTAGAATTAACAGCCCCTTCTGGAACAGGGCAGGAAAGAGCTTTCAAAACCCATGGAGGTTTTTTTTTTTTTTTTTTGAGATTTTTGAAGCTCTACCTCTGAATTTGAGAGGAAGCCAAAGCTTTTCAAAACTATTATAAAACAAACAAGCAAAACCAAATCCCCTCTCCACCCTCCCAGCAAGAGGAACATCCTGGACGAGCAAATCGTCCTTTACCAAGACGCTTCCCTGGTGGTGAAAGTCCTACAGGCAGAGTGAGAACTGGAATTTGGGTCTCTTGCCTCCCCGTTTTTTCACATTCCTGGTGCTCAGCGTGGTCTGAACTCAGCTATTTGCTGTGGCGGGATGCAAATTTTGCTGGGGGAGAATTTTATGGTTCAAGCCTGCTGAGAAACTGTTTCCAAAGAAAGTTCAGTCAGGATGGGTGTGTTCCTGTGAAAAGGTTGACTTTCCCTGTCTCTGCAAATTTTGCAAAACAGTGTTCGTGAAAAAGCTGCCTTAGTCTTCCTTTCTAGGGACACCAAGTCCTGCGGCTCTCCGGGGCAGAAACTTAGAGAGTCAAAGAGGAGTCCAGCATTTCTTCTATCTGATGGGCCAAATTCTTTGCCCGTATAAATAGATTGAACCCTGCTCAGTGGGACTGTGGCCATTTATACCAAGAGGACTTGGCCTGCAGTCGCAGCCTGTTTCTTGTTTTAAACCACAAGTGACATGACCTGAACCCCACGGAGCCAGGTTCAGACCCCATCTGCCATCACTTTCTAGGCATGTAGGTCTATTTTGGTCAGCAGTCCCACTCGCTGCTTCAGCCTGCACCCAGGAGAAACTGGGAGGGAACACACAAGAGGATGCAGAGCAGCCCTAGGCTTGGAGAGCCCACAGACATCCCCATTTTCTGCTGGCTCTCAGGAGATGTTGCAGCCTGGATCAACACAGCTAAAACTGGAGGAGATTAGGAGTAGATTTAGACGGGGTCCATACATAGGGCTGTGGGCATACGTCCCGGCTTGGCTTTGCACGTCACAGATGTTCGTGGAGACTCCCTAGAAAGGACTTTCTTGGCCACTTCTGCTCCTGCACTGTCTGCCCCAAGCTGCTGTGTTTTGCAGCTCTCCGTCCCTTCCTCAGCCACCCCATGGCAGCTCCCCTCCACATGCACCTGCAGAAATTGCTGCCTGCTGCTTTTTTTCCTCCTCTCCTGGAGATGCAGATCTTCTCTGGTCTCTCGGCAGAGGGTCCCTGGGGACTGAAAAGCAGGGAGCAGTGATGTGTCCCCTCCACACAAGCTGTGACCAGGGCATCCAGTCTGTGCCCCACCTTGTGCAGAGCTCCCACAGAGGTGGCTGAACTTCACAGGGGCAGCTTTGAGGGGCTGAACACCTGCGTAGGGTGAGCATCGGGACCACGGGTTTGGGCTGGCATCAGAGAGCCCATGGAGGCTGAGCAGGCTTTCTCCGGCTCATAAAAATGCTCTTTAAAAGCAAATAGATTTACACATCTGTTTTTTACAGAGCATTTTAAAATGGCAACTCCTGACCCTAAAAAAACACCCAACTAACACACAAAAGAATTCAATAAATCATTAAGGTGCTGCATCCACTAGTGCAGCCATGTCTAACCCCTGAGCTGCTGCGTCTTTGGGTACGTGAAAGCCAGAGGTTGCCATTGCCAACCACCTAAACTCCGCAAACCATGGCTGCCTCCGGCCAGTCGGTTGCCCCTTAGAACCAGCACTACAAAGACTTTGCTTCCTGACTCCCACCTGCAGAAAATTGCTTTTGCTGCTGCCCCTGCGAAGGCGTGCAGGGAAAGCTCACCCGGACGGGGGCTGCCAGCTGCGCGACACCCCCCTGTGCCCTCCCCGGCCGATTTTTACGTCGGTTCTCTGGTAAAATAAAACTCGTTCAATCATGTTGGCTGTGTGGATGTATTTCTGGCTGCCTGTCCATCTGTCCCTGACTGATTTATGCTGCCCCTGGCCAAGTTCAGTGGTACCAATGCTGGCAGGGTGAAAGCAGGCTCCTCTTCATCCCGCTGCCTCCCAGCCCAGGGCAGCGCTCGCTCTGGGTGTTCCTTCCCATACACACACACAGCCTGGCAAGGGAAGAGATTTCCGCTCTCATCCCTCCTCCTTTTTTCTTGTGTGACATTTTTACTTCCTACAAAATTGTATAAGCCCTCCGGACAAGTGATTAAATTAGAAAATCAACAATACATGAAGAAGGAGTGGGATCCATTCTCAGAGAAGCGGCTGAAAGTGGTTTATTACATCTTTCATCTTTTTTGCTGGAAGATCATTTGCCAAATCATTAAAAGAAAAATCAAATTAACAAGATGACTAGCAACTAAAAATTGCCTTTTTCTTCACCAACTGATGTGATGACAATATTATTTTAAATAAAATAATTAAAAAAATAGATTATCTAAGACTCCTTTCGAGGTCAGATTCTGGTCTCAGTTACCCCAATAGTTCACTGATTTACTGTAGCGATTCAAGCCATCATGTTCACATTTACCACCAATTACGTGGACACGGGTCCCATGGCAGCTTGTCTGATGGCAGGCTATATGTGTGCACCCAGCGCCTGCTTACCAGAATACAAACCACCAACCCTTCCTCTGCTTGCACGACCAGATCAAGACTCTTAAAGAATATTGTCCATCATCCTGCAGGCAGTGTTACAACGCTTCTTGCACCTCACACTTACATCCACTTTCACCTCCTTTTACATCAGCAGAAGTACAGAAGGCAAGTAGGAGTAAAGCCCCGTTTCCAAAACAACCTTCCAACATGAGAGAAGTTGCCAGTTTTTATCAAGTAATAATTTCCAGGTGCAGTGAGCTGTCAAAGCACAAGATGTGCTGAACTGGGCTGGGAATAACATTGCTGAAATCACCAAAAAATACTGCAAATCCCAGTGAAAGAAACCTGTAGAGCTGCAGGAGAGACGTCAGGCTTGTTGCCGTTTCCTGATTTTCTCTTGCTCTTTTTTAACCTTATTTGATCTGTTCATGACTGGCAAGAGCATCGTCTTCGGCTTGAATCTGTCTGGATTCAGGATATACGAGCCAGAGAAAGATCCAAAGCCTGTCAATTATCAGCAGACCAGAGATGATAACGCACTTGAAATAGGTCCAACATTTAAAAACCCTTGCTATAAAAAGGCAAAAGATTATTCAATCAGAGAAAATAACAGTGCAAGACCTATCAGAGCTGGGTCACCATGTTTTCATTGAGAGCTGTATCTTCTGCTTTTGCTCCATCGTCTGCTATTCACATGACTCCACTTAGCAACCGTATCTGGTTAGATCTGTTTGTGTGCCGGGTGCTAGTATTTTTTGTTTGAATTAGTGCCTCCTGGTTTTTTTACTTCCCAAAATACAGCTGAATTATCTCCTTTCACCCAGAGCTCGGGTGCCTGGTTGTTCCCCTTTTGAGTGGTAAAGCCGAGCATCCTCACTGTTGTCATTTTATAGCTGGGATGGGAGAAAACAAACCTCATTTTCATGCAAATCCCCACTGTCTATCAGACACCATAGTTGTCAAGCAGGTCATTAGAAGCCTACTGTGTAAAATGAAGATTACTAATTAGAGCTGAAGAGCAACAAATAATTTATCCAGAGAATTTAAATTTTTTTCTCCTTGTGGAGTCTCTGCAAGCAGGTTGTTACTTCACCAGCGTTGGCCATTATCTGAAATGTTTTTAACTCACAACGCTCATTGGGATTGATTCTGATTTTTCAGTATTACACTTCTAAGCTAGGTAATTATTTGATGTTGGTCACAGGATATGGGATTTATCTCCTGGCTCAGGGGTCAAAATATGGCTGCAATGCATAAATGCGAGTATGTGCTTAAAAATACTGATCTGTGTTTCTGTGAACATTACAAAGCAAGACCAATTTGGGAATTTTCCATTAAAATACATTTATCTAGNNAAAAAAGTAACTGCAAAACCTAAAATTTTACCCTGAGCAAATCTTGCACAAGGCAAAAAGAGCCTCCAGCCTGTGGTGTATTATGCAAGTCTTGTGAATGAACTATTATCAAAAAATAGGAAAAACGAGGAGTTTATCCTGCAGGGAAATAGAGAACAAATGCATCTGGCTGCTAACGTCCCCAGAGGCCCTGTAGGACCCTACACAAATCCATTAAATATAGAAGTAACTGAAAATGAAAACTCTGTGATTCATAGTCACAGGCAACAGGATTTAGCAAAATCTGATCAGTTCATTACGATGGAAAATGTCAAAAAATGGATTTAGGATAATTTTGATTGACCATTTCTCTTCAGCCCATGACGCATTCTGTTACTTTGGCTCAAAATGTTCATCTGATCCAGCTTGAGAAAAGAAACTGAAATTTTTTATCTATTTTCGTCCTATTACAAAGGTCAGTTTTTACAGACATTAATTCCAGTATGATGCACTCTATGAACACTCAAAGAAAGGTGGAGCACAAAGAATGGAGCAAAATTCACCCAGTGAATTAATTCCAGCACCCAAGCACATATTCACAGGAAACCATTTGCAATATTCACCATCTTGATTAATAAAGTGGGGCAAAGTCACACCTATGACTGATACTACAAAATCCTGGATTGCAAAGAAGTAGCTTGATTTTCAGCCCTGCTAATGAAGAATACAGAGAGCATTTCAATGAATTAAAAAAAGACAATTTGTACCAGACTCTTCAATCCCATCTGCTTCATATCTGGAGCACTCGGTGTTCCCTGCGCTGACTCACTTGCCTTTGTGTTTGCAGGCGGGAGAGGCAGTGTCACTGCCGAGGAGGGATGGGAGATGGAGAGATACTCAGCAGTAAAGGGGGGTCAAAAAAAACCAGTGAACACTCAAAGCTTGCTTGTCTAGTCTAAACAGCTCCCAGGGCAAAATAGGCAAGTGAAGCGGTGAAGGGTTTTTTGCTTTGTGGCTCCTCCACAGATCTTCCACCCTTCCACCAGAAACCTCAGGAAAGTCAGGGGAAAGTTGTGGAAACCAGGACTTTTCTCCCAGGAATCAGGCTTTTTGGAGTGGGGCTAGCCGGCATCAGGTGCTGGAGCCTTTTGTGGCTTTCTTGCCTATGATCACGGCTAAGAACAGCCACATCTTTCTTTGCTGTCGCCAAAACCGAAGATGACTTCATGACAATCACAGGAGTCACGCAGAAGTGGAGATGGTCTGGGATAAAAGGAGGTCTGAGGTTCAGCAGCATTTATGCTGACTGAATAGCACTGATGATGAGGGGACATGGTGGCCCTGGGGAGAGAGAACCAAGCAGTGTTAAGGGATATGGGCTGCATTCCCAGCTCGGTCACCAGTGCCGTGTGCAGCCCTGGAGAAGTCTCATTTCCCTCTCTAAATTGGGAATAATTGCTCTTCTTCAAGAGGTGCTTCAAATTCCCCGGATAAGGAATGTTATACAAGACTTGACTTACTGTTTTGGTACACAAATAGCAAGCACACATAGAAGGGAGCTCGGATCAACCCCCAAACCAAGGAAAATCTTATCCTAGACATGTCAGCCCACCCCTTTCACTGACTATCTCTCTTTCACATGCAAAATGAGCACAGCCCAAGCAATATTTGACTTCACATCAGTTGGACCCACAACTTCTGTGTGGGTTTGGAGTGAGGCAAAATGGGCTCGACCAACTCTGCAGTGGAGGCCATCCCCTCTGACTGCCTCCCAGGGGGAACAAAGCCTTTCCCAGAGCCGCATCGCCACTGGGGAGACAACAGCAGCATGGCTGCAAATGCAGCACTTCTGTGTTTAAATACATTTTCCCCCAGAGTGAGCATAGGTTTAAAAAAAAACAAACCACCAAAAAAACCCACTGAAGAGAAAAATGACCTTATTCAAAGCTGGCTGAACTCAATGGGAAGACTCTCTCTGAATGTCAATGAGCTTCAGCAGGCCCGTGGGGCTGGATTAACATCAGAGCTGGGAGGAAGATTTCCAGGTGCTCCCCACACCCAGGGCCAGGTTTTCCAAGAAGACTCAGCCCCGATGTGTTTTGCCCTCCAGCTCCGTAATCTGTTTACAGCCAGGCAGGCTGGCAATGGCAAGGAGAGTTTCTGCCCTGTGTAGGAATACCTGGCCGCCCGAGATATACGTATGTATTTCTAAAGGAGATTATCCAACTTTCCATCCGTGGCAGAAGAGGTGCCGCACAACTCACCCCAGATGTGCCCAGCTGGCTGAGACACACACCCACGCTGCTGGGACCAGCACGACTTTTGCCTCCCCAGCCAGGCTTGATGTCTTCTTGTGGTCTCCCTGCACCATGGCTGGGAGAGCCAGGATTGCACCACCACTGCCAGCAATGGAGATGGGATGGAGATGGGAGTGGGATGAGGGCTGGATGTGGATGGGATGGCACGGGATGGGGAGGGATAGGAATGGAAAGGGGATAGGATGGCATGGGATGGGGAGGGATAGGGATGGGCTAGGATGGGATGAAGTTGCAGCTGAGGATGGTGGGGACAGGAACAGGGGAAGCAGCGGCTCCAGGAGAGACCTACCCTCCTTTGCAGGCATGCAGGTGGGTGTATGTGCAACAGCCCACAAAGCTGCAGCTCCTCACCAGTGTGGGCAACTCAGCTCCTGTGCTGAGGAAAACTTCCTCCCTGACTCCTGCATCCTCTCTGCAGAGGCTATACCAGCAGGAGGGACCTGGAGGTTCATCTCATGGCCTGGGTTGCAGAGATTTCCCATCTCAGGAGCCTCAGCACAATATTGCCCATCTTCTGTGGCCAGAACCCGTGAACACTAAAGAAAGAGCAGCAGTCACTCCTAATGCTGCGGTTACTCTTGTTTTTGCCGTGGGTGGGGTTTCATCATCATGCCTGGTTTCAGCTGGCAGAAAAACAAGAGCAAACCCCACCAAAAAGCTCATCAAACCATTGCTGGGTCTATCAGCAGGCAGCCAGCACGGCTGGGAAGGCAGTGACATTTGCAGGAGGTTTTATACAGCTGGGAGGTGTTTAACCCTTTCTCCCAAGAAGTTATTAAAAAAATGTGTTTTTGAGAGAGCTGAGAGAGCAGAAGACAAATCATGCCTGACTGTGCTAATTACCAAAAGCACAATAATTCAGTTAAGGTCTCTGAAGTAAGAGGCTGGAGCCTCAGCTCCCAGAGACATGTCCGTGTGTGTGCAATAGCTCTTGTTATTTTAATGAGGACTCGAATTTGAATTGCAATCCAGTTCTCCGTGCTGCTTTGGGTTGGATACAGCTGGTACCTAGCGGCAGCTGCTGCCACAGGAATCTCGCTAATGAGAGCAGGATCCGTCTCGCTTTGACTCCGAATCTAACACCTAACCAGGAGTCAGCCTGACCACGCCAGCCCTGGTGCCGTAAGTTTGAAGACATAAATGCTGCCTTTGCAACCTCTCTCTGTGATTTTATCCTTCAGCTGAAATTTTTAACGAATCCCTAGAATTAGCATATCCAAATAATTTATTTATGGGTTTATTGCGATGACCTGGTAAGACTTGAGGTCGATGCAGAGGTACCAGTGTAACACAAGGCACAGCCAGACCAGACCCTGGTGCTGGCCTTTAAATACCTAAAGAGGTTCTCGCCAGCATTACTTCTGTGTGATTTTTTTTAAATTCTGAACTGTATGTTTTAGAATACACAGCTGTCTTTGTTCAGAATAAACCAAAAATAGCAGATTTTCCTCTGCTTAGCTGGGTGTTAAATTATTTACATTTCACAACCCATAAGTAGAAACAATGACTGCATTTCCAGAGCCTGCTCCCGCTGTCAAATATCCTTTTCTCTTCGGCAACCTAATTTAGACTTCCTTTTTAGAGTTGTACTTCAGCTCCATTTTCAATTACATTAGAGGAACCAAGATTTCAGGCCATTATTTCATTTCCACAAATAGCAACAAGAGATGTTCCCTGCCAAGGCAAAGATAGCCTTCATGGTGCCCACGCGGGCAGTGGCCTGTGGCCGGGGATGCTCAGGGAGGAGGCGAGGAGGATTCAGCCCCCGTGGTCCCTTTGGGTTTGGGCCACGTGAAGATGCTTTTCTTCACCCATGCCATCCTTGAAAGGATGTCCTTGCCACCTCCAGGGGCAGCAGACACTGTCTCCAGGGTGATGTGGTGGCAGAGGGCACTGCCCATTGTGGCTTGTACTCCCTGTGTCCCTCTTGGGGCCACCGTGGTGGGTGGTGCTCCCCGGGGTGCTTGTGCTGTTGCGACACCAAGCCTGGCTGGGAGGACGTGGCCACTGAAGCAATCCAGGAGAAACCATGCTGCCATGGAGGGTACTGAAAGCCCAAGGAGAAACCCCAAGTCATGGTGGGATGCCGCATCCTGAAATGATTCTTGTGGTCAGGGCTGATGGATACCAGCCCAAGTTAACAAAGCTGCTTTGGTAGGGGTGCAAGTTGGGACCTGAAAAAGTCTCCAATATCACATAATTTCACCGGGCTGCTTCTCTGACAGGCTGGCTGAGCCTCAGCATTTCTTTACTAAACCCCAAACTCCCCTTGGCACCTCCCCGCTTCCCGCTCGCCCTTGCCAGGTGCTTTGCACTGCAGTTGCCAAACCCTTGTGCAAGTGCCAGCCACCTTTGCCCCGTTCCCAGTTAAATCCCTGTGTGTGGTACCGCTGACACAGGAACTGCCTGTCTGAAAGGCAGCAGGAGCAGAGCAGCAACGTGAACACCCTGGCCAAGGAACATAGATTTTAGGTCTTTTTCTGCGTTGGTTCACCTAAACTCATTGTATTTGTTACGCTTGTAGCAGACCGGCACCCTGGTGGTGCATACTCTTCTTGGACGCTTATAAAAGGAAGATCCTGCATCTAACTGGAGCCTCAGTGTTGCCAGCCCCTGTGATTTTATTACCAGTCTTCTGATATTTGGAATTTTTCATAAAGCTGTGCTCTTGGATGCAAGTAATTAAGTGAGACTCTCAGCTTTCACTGAGAAATGAAAGGACATTTCTAGTCCTCGTGTTTTAGAAAAGCTGGAAAATATGCCTAGAGGCACAGACTCCAAAAGGCAAATTAAAAGAACCAATATGTTTTATTTCTTTTTAAAACAATTGTGATTTAGGGACAGGAATGGAGGTCTTGGTTCATGATTTATAGATTCTGCGCTTGGCAGCTCTCCAGTCTCCATGATGGCTCCATGCAGAGGGATCGGGGGCTTTTTGAGAGCTGCTTGGTGGTTTTCACCTGGTTCTATGCAGCACTTCGGAACAAAACCCCGGAAAAATCTATGTAAGATGGATTCTACAGCAGGCACAATTTAAAAACTCAGTATGTGTCATCTCATAACCTGGTTAGATGTGAATTCTCATGTATTTAGAGTCAAATGGGAGGCACTGCCATCTGCCAACACGCTGAATGACATGTTTAACTGGGGTGGGTGGCTCTGAAGGTTTGAAAAAAATGGGGTTTTTTTGTGTAGTTTGGAGGTCTCAGAGCTGGGACTGGCCCTTTTTAAATCCGGCTGGTATTTGCATCACGTCTATGTGTTATTTCCTAACCTCGCTGCGCTGCTGCTCCCTACCAGCCTGTGAAAAGCACCCCATGCCCAGCCATGGCTCCCCTCCATGGAGGCTGTCCCGGGGCTTGGCTGATCCGAGGCAGCCAAAATCCATGCAGATGCTGACTCCACCAGGACCCAGCTCCGTCTGCCGATGCGGCTCTCCTCCAAGTGAGTACGAATGATGAGACGTGAGTAGGCATTACCAGCTTTACACCAAATGCACAGTAAATGCCCTAATAAAAAGTTGCTCCTTGGGAAGGCAGCGCCTTTTCACTCTTACTGCTATACCCGTTAGACGTGTGCTGTGCTTGTTTGTGTTTGTTTTGAGGATAAACACCCAAACTGCCTCTCCCATTTTATGAGCTAAAAGACTGTGAAACGCCATCACATCGCGCCGGCCCTGAGTTATAGGAGCGCAAATAGGTGTCAGTAAATGTTTGTGAACTACAAACACCCCTGTCAGGGAGGCTGGGAGTGACATCTGTGTAACAGGAGAGCAAATTGGAGATGCTTTCCTTGCAGGGGTCTGGTTAGGGAGGCAGCTGCGGTGCCAGATGGCCACAGCTGACCCTTCCCCCAGAACTGCTGCCGAGTTATCTTTGGAGAAGGGCCCACGTGGTTTTGGGCTGAGGCTCTCCAGTGCTCCATCCCTCCCTGGGCAAGGATGGGGCTGCTGGCTGGGATAAGCATTTCTGGCGGGCGTCAGGCCCATCGTGTTATGCCAAGGCATCCTCTTATGTAGAGAAAGAGCACTGAGCAGCCATCGTCGCTTCAGTGCCAGGGGTTGGGTCAGGTCTCTGCATGGGTTGCCCATGTTGGTCCTGGTTTCTGGAGCAAACCCTTCACGACGGGGCTGCACCCACTTTCCAGGTTGGGTGCTGCCTGGCAGTACCGCTTTCCTGCTCCTCAACCTGTCCTGACGTTGACAAGGCCTTGTGCCTGTTTGCAGCCTGTGGACTCTTCTCTGGGTGTTTCTCAGGGTGTTTGTGCCATAGCACTGATCGCATCTCCGGGAAGCAGCAGGACCACACTGGTGTTTGCCGACCCTTGGGGAAAGCGGGGATGTTGGAGGCCACCATGAACAAAGCTCCTGCAGGATTTGGTCCCGAATCGCGTGGCTGCGAGCAAACTGTTATAGGTGGGCATTGCTCAACAGGACCATCCCGACCACATCTCAGCAATGGGGCCAGACTTATTCCTGCACTCCTTCCCTCTTGCCTTGCATCTAATTTAATTTTTTTTGGTGAAAATTTGACAGAGGAGGCTGCGAGCAAAAAAAAAGCCCTCCAAGGCTCAGCTTCCAGTGATCGCCTGCGAACCTAGAGCCTGACTTTGCTCGTCAGGCGGCGTAAACCAGAGCGGTGGTACGGCCAGTGGTAACCAGAGAGAACGAGAGGATGCTGCTGCACGGCCAGACCTGGGGCTGCTGGGGAAAGCCATGTCGACAGCTCCACCTTAAACTGCAGCGAGCACCTTCAGCTTTCTTCTGGCCTCCTGCCACCGAAACTGCTCCGGGCTGAGCTTTAATCAGAAGGAAGCCTGTGCTTTGCAGGAGGGGGGGAGGGGCGGCCAGAAGGGCATTTCGCTATTGATTTTTTAATTTTAAAAGTTTATTTCTTGGGTGGTGGTTGGCTTCCTCCCCGCCCGCCTCGACACAATATATTTCAAATTGATTTTGCAATCCTCTCTCCCCCATCCTTGTACTCTCCTTCTCAAAGGTAATTGGGCTGAGAGGTTTCATTTGTCCCCCTGGTCCTCTGTCATGCTTTACAAGGAGGGTTTCCACAGCTGGAAGGGACAAACTGGGAGGGGGCAGCTCCGTTGGCACGTCTTGGGCTCAAGGGCGCGTCTCCTCTCTGGAGGTCCTCAGATGGAGCCTGGATGCCCTTTGCAAAGCACCTGCAGCTCCCCCAGCCCAGGGCTGTGTCCCCAGCCCGTGGCTCTCCCTCAGCCTGGCCCATGAGATGGTCTATTTTTCACCAAGCCTTTCCTGCTAATCAGACCATTAGTCCTTGTGCTGATCAACAAGCCAGTTCGCAATTTAATTAAAACAGATGCTTTTTTTTGAAGCGCTAGAGGTTTCAATCATATTTTATTCTTATCGTTCCAGATCTGATTGGCATTAGCCATAAGTATCAGGGGGAAACCAAAGCAATTAACCCTTTCCCTTGCTGAGGGCGACATCAGATTTATCATTGACTGTTATCCCAGGGAGGCTGTGGGTTTTTGTAGCGCTGCTTTGCACCAGAGCCTGAAGATCTCAAGACATTTATCCTTACTTTCACAGCATTGCTGTTTCATTAACACACAATGTAAAAAATACGCCAGCAAGGAAGCCTAGCATGAAATCAGTATCACTATGCAGAGAAAACGATGTAGGGCCAGATCCTGATCGGAGAGCGAAGTGGATCATGTGGCTTAGGTTAGGTTTCTCTGCCTGAGCAGGGTCCACTCGGTCCTGCCAGCCCAGTGGACTGTGTTCCTGCGTGCAACCCACGAGCACACACCGGAGCAGGTTCCTGCACTGCTGCAGCCTGGAAGAGCCTCTGCAGGTCATGCCGCTGTTGGAAAGTGGGAAACTTCAGCAGCCACACAGGAATTTGGGTGGGGAGAGACGTGATCTATTGCACTTAACCCCAAGCAGCGGGTGTACGACGACAGAAGTGTTCAGAAGTTTGTTTTACAGTGAAAAGAGCAAGCGCTTGGCTCACCTGCAGTGGCATGGCCGAACCCAGCTGTGCTCGTGAGATACGGGAGGATGATGCTGAGCACGGGCCAGCCGGCAGCACCACGACCCTCGAGCCCGGCTCTGCTGCGCCCGTGGAGCATCAGCCCTGCACGCCGCAGGGGAATTTGGGACAGGGCTCTTTTTTAAGTAAGGCTTCGGTATCTAATTACCAGCCCCCAAAATATTTGGCTATAGCTTACTTTTGAGGTTTGGGCTAAGTCCAGGGACGCCAGCAAGAGAAAAGTCAAAGCTAAATAAACGGGTTCAAGTTCAAACCTCTCCAGCCCCGGCCGCGGGGCGTTCCCCTGCCACCGCCCGGGACACCTGGGGTGCTGGGAGAGCCCTTCTGCAGAGAAACTGCTGCACAAAAGGGTTTGGAAAGTATTTTCCAGAGGCAGCTAAAGGCCCCTCTTTTATCTTGCAAAAAAACCACAAGCTAATAATTTGCTCCTCTGTGTTTCCCCGTGGTGGCAAGCTGCACCTCTTGGTATTTCTTTCCTCCCCACCTGATCGTGTTTCCCACGGCCCACGGGGACACAGCCCTCTCCTCGCTGTGCGTTTTATCCCCCCGCTAGCCTGGAGGAAACGGGTGCTTTGTGAAACATCTCCCGCTTCGCTTTTGCGTTGTGGTTCCTGTCTGAGGGCCATAGCAGTTTGCGCTCGGAGGCTGCTGCAGCCCTGCCCTGCTCCCCTCCTCGCACCCGAGGTTAAACCCTCCCCCATGCACTACCCTGAAAGCAGAATCATAGAATCATAGAACCATTAAGGTTGGAAAAGACCTCTAGGATCATGAAGTCCGACCGTCAACCCAACACCACCATGCCTGCTAAATCAGAGACACCCTTGCAGAGGTGTGAGCTGAACCCTCGGTCATCCCCACAGCCCCAAGTCGGGGCAAACCGTATTTAAGCCTTGAGAATCACAGAATCATAGAATGTTTGGGGTTGGAAGGGGCCTCTGTGGGTCATCTAGTCCAACCACCCTGCTGAAGCAGGGTCACCTACAGCACCAAGGCGTTTGCTCTCTGCTTTGCACACTGCAGCGAGGGTTCCCTTCGGCAGGGCTCCTCCTGCACCTGCTTTCCCCAGCATCACGGTGGTTATAAATGGATGCCACAGAGTTTAGGGAATCGCACAGCCTACTGCTTTTTGTTTCGGATGTTGCTTCCATCAGGAACGGTTTCCTATCCATCTTCTCAAACACATATGGCCGGACAGAAATAAACAAACACAGATTCACATAATGGAAAAGATCTGCCTGAAATTTCTCAGATGGAATCACGTTTGGTCCCAGCGGGATTATCCATGCGGCAGCGCTGGGCGGCTTCTCGCCCTGGCGCTGGGGATGGCTGGCGCTGGAGGTGGCGTGCCCTGGCTCTCTGCTGTCATTTCAGCCATCCCCTGGGAGCTCCAGTGGGGTGAGGGCGGTCAGGGTGGTCCAGGTCTGGCAAGTTACCTTTTCCGTGGGTAAGATTTCCTAGCCTTCAGCATGCACACAAATTGCATTTGCACTGAAGGAACTGCACCACGGGTGTGCACGTATTTGTGTGTGCAACAGCAGAGTGTGCTCCTGTAGTCACAGCTCACTTTCTGTCCCCGCAGCAATGCCTGCTCCGTCACTGGGGTTATGGAGAGGGACTCCATCCCACCTCTCTCTGCATGGGGATGTGATGCTGCTGCCTGGCCTTTGGGATGATCCCCCCAACTGGTGCCTGGGACCTGGCGCTGGAGATGCTAGCTCGCACCGAGGTGTGCATAGATGTTCTTGCACCAGCAGGCCACATGCAAGTGAGCTGCCTTGAAGAGAGTCATCTACAAGGGAGATGTTGGCTCTCTGTGCTGGTAGAACATTTTTTTCTGCTTGAATTGCTGTAACATCAGCTAAGGAAGGAGGGATTGCAGATAATTACAAAAGCAAGGGAACTCCTAGGGTTCAACATGCCGGGAATATCAAGCTACTGTCTGGAAAAATACAAAAAATGCTGTTGATTCATTCCTGCAGCCCCTGACATAAATTAGGTAACTAACCTGACCTGTGACTGTTTCTCCAAGAGACCGGCTGAGACATGACAAATATGCCGTTCAACATACCAGGGCTGGTTACTAAGAGCGCTATGGGAATAGCTCAGAGCCTCACAGTTACATTATGAAAAAAGAAGACACCACTTAAGGCAGACCATGCCGCTGTCGGAAAGCCCTCCGGTCCCATCCGCCCGGCTGCACAGGAGCTGTGCCAGGACCCCTTGGCACAGCGGGATGGGTGATCTTCGGGGTGTCCTTAGGCAAAATGCTCGCTCTCATTCATAGGAAAGGATTTTGGACTGGTCTTTGTTTGAGGGATGGGGGTTCCGGTTTGCGGAGGGTTCTTTGCTGGTCACTGGCATGAGCGCAGGGTGCCCCTCCAGCTCCTGGGGCAGGTGAAGGAGGATCCCCCCTCTCCAGAGCCAGGAGCTGCTGCACCCAGGAGTCAAACCTCCCCACCCCCTGAAGTCATGCCATCAGATTGCCACTGATAAAAGAGGTTTTCCAAGCATGCAAAAAAATTATTTCATTGCCTTCACACTGGATTTATTGCGTGTTGACAGCCCTTGGAGTGGGACAGCTCCCGCTCCCCTCGACACCACTGAATCACTCATGGGAAATGTTGGGTTCAGCACTTGCTGGGGAGGGGCTGGGCTGAAAATACTTGTTTGAACTATTCCCTGTTTGTGCTAAGGCCATAAAACCTGTATGTGTGTCTCAAAGCCAGAGCCATAAAGTGGCCAAGCCCCAGCCAAGAAGGTGGTTGTGGGGTCTTGCTGGTGGGGGGGTGCTAGGAGTGGGGCTGGTACCTGGTAGCCCTCTGGAAAGCAGTGGGGCTGGGGTGATGAATTCAACTGATGCTTCAACCCCAGTGCAGCGCCTTGCACCACACTTATTCCCCACTGAAACAAGGACAGGAGCGTGGCACCGGTGACACAGCTCAGCTGAGACTGCAGGCAAGCGTGGCCACTGTCGGGGCTGGGGGAGATTTTCCAGCGCTCGTGGCCTGGGCGTCAGAGATTTACTGGAGCAGATTTTCACCTAGCGCCTGTTCACACCTATGGACAGCTCAGATGTTTGGGGCTGCATCACTTGTGTTTCCATCCCCTGCTCATCTTTGCTGCCTGCCCTGCTCCCCTGAGGGTGCCCTCCTGCGCCTGCACAGAACACGCCACAGCCTGGGCAAAACAAGCCTGCGCAAAACGTGCCATCGCCTGCCTGGTCCCCTCCACAGCCACATCCTCCACCTGCAAATTTTGGCTGGGTGGGAAAGGTCTGAGCCAGCCTCCGGGCATCCTGCACCAGCATCTCTCATTCTGCTTGAGGGCGCAGGTCCGGACGAGGCAGTGGTCCCAACGGTGCGTGTTTCCAGGCTGAGTTTTTCCCAGAAAAATTATCCAGGCTCGCTTCATACTTCGCTAATGACTCCTATTCCTCTCCCATCTGCCTGAGCCATTTAAATCCTTGAGTTTCAACATGCAATTTCACAACGCGTGGCTTTGTTTCAAACGGTGACCGAACTGCAAATCAGCCCCTTCAAATCCCCAGTCATGTGCTTTACATTAAGCAATTAAACTGAGCAATAAATATCACTTTGTTGTGAACGAGACTCCATTTCCTTTTCTATTTTAATAACAATAATGGTCAAACTTCTGTTTAAGAAGCAGTTTCTGGTTCTATTAGGAAATGTGCCAACCTATTCAAAGAGACGCAAGATTTGTATGGAGAGGTAATAGCTTTTATTAAGCCAAATTATAGAATTAGTAAAAAAACAGCCAAGCTTTCAGGCACACAAGCCCTTCTTCAGGTCTGGGGAGAGGCAGTGGCTCCTGGCAGATGCGAAACAGCTGTATGCCGGGTGTTGCTCTAGACCAGGCCTCTGATCAACACTGCTCTGCCTGAGGCATGGTGCCTGTGCATGCAACAGGCACCGGCTCCCACACTTGCCTGGGCTGGGTTTAAGGGGAGCAGCTCCAGTTCGGGCAATGTGTGTCCTCAGGTTATACTGAGCATAGTTTCAGGGGTCGGCACATTTTTTTTGCAAGTTTGAGTTTATGTTACGGCTTTTGGAAAGACCTCTGTCCTATAGCAGCCACATCTCATTCAGCATTGCAGCCATACAAACAAAAATCTGTGTTAAATACAGACTAGCCCAAATGGCCCGTGTCTCCTGCTGTACACAAAGACCTCAGAGTTTTAAAAAAAAAAAAAAAGTAATTTTCTGAACATTTGATATGTGCACATGGGATTCCCACAACATCTTCTGGCACAGCCTTTGCTTCATTTTTCAGACTGGAAACCTCTTGGGGCAGAGACCATGGTTTTAATTATAGAGAGCTCCCAGCTGAGCAAAGCCATCAGTCCCTGTTAAGAGAATAAATAATTACTTCAGTGAAGCACAACTCATTCTTGGCTCAAACCCATTACTGAAGTGTTCGCAGGTCATGGCGTATTTGTAAGGATAACTTAAATAAGATATGTGGATTGGGCAACCCATCAGCAACAATGTCAAATGAGCCTCCAAATTTTGTAATATATTTTGGTAGCAGATGCTTCAATTTATTAGTGACACACAACCATTGTTATCAGCCACTGCAGGAGCACAGGGCCCTGTCACTAGACTCCACGTTAAGAAGTCCCAATGCGTTCTTTGAAGATTGGAGGAAAAGTGCCAGGCAAAGCTGCTGACATCTCATAGCACAGCTGGCCTGGTCCAATACTCCTCAGCAAAGACGAAACACAGGATCAGCCCCTCTTCATCAAGGGATCAGATCCCATAGAAAGACACTGTAGTCCTGGACTGCTCCCAGCAGCAGCATCATGTGGGTTTAGTCTCTAATTTGGCCAGGTGCTGGGGAGAGTATCTCCATGCCCACGTGTCATCACAGCCCCATTAACGTGCAGAGAAGCCTTTTAACATTGAATTACCAGGATGGAGTGCAGGTTTCCCACTTGCTTTACTTCATGCCTGTGAGCTCCTGAACTGTGTTTATCCATGGTTTATTTGTGATCAGACCTTGGAATAATAAATAGACCAACTGCCCTGCTCCCACAAGGACTCATGCACTATGGGCTAAAGGTTTTCTTCACCTCTCATATCCAGCTCTAGAGAGCAACCAGCCTTTGGCACACAGCCACCGCTGTGGTGTTGGATGCTCACTCGGATTGGGTCCCAGATCATCTTCTCCCATGATGATGTCTCCTGCCATAGCTCAGCCTCCTGCTTCGCTAGCAATAGCTTTGTCAGGCACAAGAGCTGCCAGCCCCATTCTCCCCGCACTGTGATATTCCCTATTTTATTTCACTCCAAAGCTTTTGAGCAGCTGTTTCAGATCACCTTCAGCCAAAGCCTCCATGCCCAGCCACACTGGTCATCACTCCATGTGTCTCTGGACTACTGTGCCATCTCAGCCACACTTTCCTCTCTCAGTTTTTTATCACCATAGTTTTCCCAAAAGTTGCTGTTGCCTTTATGAGCTGCTGTGCATGATCGGGCACTGCTGGCTAAACAGCAAAGTCCCCAGGTGGCACCATCAATCCCATCAGTTACTGCTGACATCACCTTGCGTTGCCCAAGTGCCACATGGCTCTTCTCTGTAGTTCATGCATCTCCCTGTCACTGGCCAGACTGGCCATCACAAGCTTTACAGACAGATATCACCTTATGGATGTTTTAACTCGGAGGTTACACAGAACATCCACTTCATACCCTCCAGTGCTACCAGATGCTACATGCTGTATATTGCCACACGCTGTGTATTAGGCACAGGATTGTACAAAGAAAAAAAGGGATAAAAATCACAAATGCTGCAAATATGGAGCAGGCAGACATCAGAGAAATCTCAGGACCCACAGGGTTGGGAATCTTTTTGGGTAAAAAGGCAGTGATTATTGCAGGAAGTCTGAGAACAATGCTTGACTATTTAAGGACAACACAGTTTCCTTTCTGAACATCAACATCATTCATTTGTTTTGGACTCCAGCCAGATACCGTCTGATGTCTGCTTGTCTGTTAAGGTGGAAGAGTATTTGCAAGAACTTGCTCAGTGCTACCAAAACATAATTGACCTATATCTCTATTCAAGTGCATTAATGCCTCGTAAACCATCCATGATTGCCACAAGATGTTGTGGATACCAGAAATACAAATGAATTCAAAAAGCTGTAGAATTCTTGAAAAAAGGTCCACTGAGGACAATTAAAATCAAATGTCACAGATTACTGGCAGCTGGGAAGATACTCTCTGACCACTTTTGCCTTGTCCTTATACGCTTCCTAAGCCACCCAGCACTGGCCATTGAATAAAAGCAGGATATAAATGGACTTTTGCAATGATCCGGTGTGATGCCTTTACACTCACCTATGGAAGAGGTGTGTTTTCTAGCTCCGCTTCCTCCTGAGCAGGGCTGCAATCAGCCTCCATGCCAACCCTACCACTGATTTCCAGTTTTCTCTACCACGACATCAGACTTCAAAGCAACATCCAGAGCTAACCACACACCGGCTTCAAAGGCTTCATTACTGGCATATTCTACAAGGAATATTTAAGTCTAAATAGTCATCAGGCTAGCTGACAACTTGAGGAAGAGATGGGGAATACAGTGTTCCTCTTCTGCTTCTAAACAAGGAGACGCGTTTCAGTCTCTGTCAGTGCTGGGCTGCGGCATCTCTGCTACGGGAAGTTTTAACTGACCTCTGACTCTTCCTTTCAATCTTGCAGCTTTCTGTATCTTCTAAGACCACTGTGGGAAGGGCCTAAAAAAGCTATCAAGTGCCTATTTATTAAAATGACACCCTTTCAGCTGGAAAGGGTGGTATAGGATGACATGAAATAGGAATGTTACCTCTCAAAGCATGCTAAAGGCAGCAGTTGTTTTCCAAGTCTTTAGCTGAGTATGTAGGAGTTTTTCATATCCTACAGAGTAGAAAAGGGTCTTCCCTGCACCTCAGCAAGGCAACGCGATGCTGTGCTAGATCATACTGTGTTCTTTAAAAGAAGATGAGATCCCTGGTCTCTACACAGAGCACTGACACACTTCCTAAGAAAGTTACAATGAATGCATGGAAGCAAAAAAGATGTCAGGTCACTACGGTTTGCTCACAGGTTTGCATCACCACTTCCGTGGGGGATAATGAGCACAACCAGCCGAGCGCTTGCATTTCCACACTTTGATGTGGTCAGGGCACTTTGCTCCTACAGGAATCTCATTCCTGGGTTTGTGAGTCGTTAAGACTGCTCCTCCCTTATTTTTGAAAGATGTCTGCAAGTCCCCACAGACTGAGGAATGAGAAATAATTTCATAACAGCAGCACAGCTTTTCCTATGCTTTATCTCTGACCTCACCCATCATGTAAATACTTTCTACCACCCAATCGTAAGAACAGAGCAAAAAGCCTGAGATGCAATTGGGGAGTTAGGGGCCATTCGTTCGGGTTTAGTTACACAGACTTCGGTAATTCACGAGAAAGGACAGGGTAAGCTCCATTTGCATAAACAGTTAAAAGATTATTTCCAAATATTAACCACAGTGACAGAAATCACGATTGCTTCTCCAGGCACGCGCAACTCAAAGTCCAAGCTTTTTTCTGCAAATCAGATTCCAGCATGAGAAACAATTTAACCCTTTCCATTAGCCAGAAGTCAAGAAGCCAAAGCAATGAGGCTAGAGAGGGAGAAAGAAACAGATGAAGCCGACACAGCAATAGCACATTTGGGCAGCACTGCAGAAATGACACAAAACTGGCTGGATTTCAGTGTCTGGTTGCTTTGCAGCTTGAGGGCGGGTCTGGCCATACAGTCTTTATGTAGGAACCGAACTCTGCCCACTTGTCCCTCCAGGTTTTCTTACAGCAGACAGCAGTAGCAGGGAGTCTGCGGGCCAGATAAAGTTGCCTTGGCGCTTACTCCATTAGAGGCAAGGTGATTTTCTCCAGGTTTTGAATTAAAAGAAAAATCCCTGCCTCCACCCAAACATACATCTCCTGCCTGTGTGCTAAACAGCTTAATTTCTCCTTCACTCATACAACCCTGCAACTGCTTCTATTCGTTATGTCATCACCAATGACACGGTTTGCTCGAGGCCCTCAGTAATGAAGTGAAAAAAAAAGTATTAAAAATACAGGCTGCTTCTCTGGCTGACTGAGGGTTAGTTTTAGTGCAAGTGAGGGGAGAAGATGGTGTTTCTTTCTTCTGCCTAAATAATGAAAGGACTCCGCAGGGCAGCCTGCAGCATCGACCATAAAGGCTTCCTCCAGACAGCCCCCACAACCCCCAGTCTGAGGAACTTGTTGGCTTTGGCTTCATTTCCAGCTGGCCTGATCTGGGAACAGGTATCCCACAGCTTGCGCTTCTCTGATCTTGATTTACAAGGGCCTGAGATCCCTGATTAAAAAATCAGAAATCCTGAAGCAATACTAGCATTTCTTCACAGCAAACTTTCTTTCTTAGTCACCCATTAGGGACTGCAAATTGTTAACGAGTCTCCTGCTGCTTTTCCATACTGCTTTGTGGTCACAGCCCTTGAATTCAGATGGAGTTTGCAACCTCATTGGGTTTCTTTCCTGATTTCTCCTCATTTCTGGTCTTTTGAGGCAAGTTGTTGTTCTGAAGGCTAATACCAATTTGCAACATTTACCTCACTGAGGACACAGTTGCATATGAAAATGACATTTTTTCCTCTTTGTTGCATTGCTCATGGAAGTGCTTTGAGTGTTGCAAAGGATCGAGAGGTTCATAGTCCTTAAAAATTTACCTGTTTGTGTAAAAAGCACATTGAGTCTCTGCAGAGCATTGTCCCTCTGGCACTTCCTCCTTCATTTCATGCCCATGTTTGGGAGTTCTTCATCCAAGCATGCAGGAAAATAACAGATGGCTCTATGGTACCAACACTCAACCTGCTTGACGCTAGACCTCAGCACAAGATGCCATTCTTGTGTTACTCAATACACTGTCCCTGAGGGATGCTGGTGCCCTCACACAGACCCCTCCCTTCCCCATCACCACCCTGGGCAGCCTTGCTGCTGGTGGAATTGCTGAAGATCCCCTAGCACATGCTGGGTGCTACGAACCCTGGGACCATGTTCTGCCTCAGACTCATCCAGCAGAACTCACCTGGCCCCTCTGCTTTCTTGTCTTGCTAAAAGCAGGCATGCCTTAACACCCTCAAAAGAAAAAACTAACAGCATTGCCTTGAGCAAAATCTAGAAAAACCGTAACTCTGCTAGAAGACAAAGAAGGAGGGCCCTCAGTCCCTTTATAGGAGAAGTCTGAGCTGCCCTAATTCTCTCCAGCTGAGCTGGAGGCTGCAGCCCGTCTGCACCTGGAAACCAGAGCCCTCTGCATGTTTACTGCTTGGCTGGAGACCGTGGACTTAAGGTGATAGTGAAGTCTGTGGGGGATTACTGCGTGTCTGATGCCTCTGCAACTCTGCTGAATTACAAAGTGCAGGACAGAATTGGTGTGGGTTTTTTTTTCTTTATCTCCATTGTTCGCGGAGCTGAGGTTGCGTTCCTGGGGCAGAGTCTGCTTTTCAGATTGGCAAACTGTAGGTTAGGCTTTCAATTGATTTATGGCTTGTTTTCCTAGGGTGGTTAGCTAGCTAACGCAGAAAAGAAAAAAGGACCTAGACAACATATATTATCTTGTTTCAAGACCTTTCCAAGAATTTTGGCTCAGGGGCGAAGGGAAGGCCTCTCTTCCATGTAGGAAAAACACAAAGCAGCAAGAAAAGTGCAGTTGTAGTGCTTGGGAGTTGAGGATTGGGGTTTGGAGGTATTTTCAATTATTTGGGGGGAACTTTTGGTGTTATGATACACTGAGTAGCTCGCAGGTTTGCATGTATCTTCATAACAGCCCTAAGAAATCAGGAAATACTGATTCCATCCTACGCTCAGAGAACTGAGGCACAGAAAGAGCTATGTGAGGGCTTCGTAATGGGAAACGCAGAGCCCCGACCTGCACGTGGTGGAGCATCCTGCAGGAGAGTCGCAAATGACCGCGCTCCTCCAGGTTTCACTGCAGAACTCTGACCCTAAACTGCAGCTTTTCTGCCAATGACCGTGGTTCCCTAGCACTGACCCAAACCACAGCTTTAAACCAGAGCCTCAGGCCATCCTGAGAAAGGCTGAGTCTTTCTGATAAGGTGCAACAGGCCCTGCATTTCCCCCGTTTTCATGTGGACAGCCCGCTGACTACAGAAATGCTATATTCTAGATGTCTTTTGGCTAGATCCCGAGCAGCTCTGAGGTGACCAAAACCTTGGGTCATTGTCCTCTGCTTGGGTAGGATGCACAGAACTGTGTTAAGGAACATTAGAACAAAACAAAACCTAAATGCAGTAGATGTCTCCTGAGAAATACCATGATGCGAGTTGTAATCATCCAGCCTCTGCTGCGGTACCAGACGTGAGAATAAACAGCAGAGCAAGAGCAGTTGTTGGCCTCCGTACGAAGCTTGATGGCAGCCCAGCCATCCCGGGCCCTCGAGGCTGCCCTAAGATGCTGCAAGGGCTCGGGGGTCCCCACATTCCCCCTGCAGCCAGCTCCACACCGGAGCTGAGGACCAACACAGCGAGCCCACTGCTGGCATTACCCCACAAACGGGTCAAGGTGGATCACCCTTACTTGGCAGTCATGTAGAGCATGCAAAGGCTGTGTGGTGCCTGAACCAAACCCCCACCCTCAACGAACCTCATTTTTTCTTTAGGTAATGGGGCAATCATGACAAAGCATAACCCTACCTTTTCTAGATCTGTGTGATATAATTACCACTGCCAAAGATCCTGCTCACTTAATGGCTCAGTCATAGATGAGGTCGAGCAGATCTTGGAGCAAATGAATATATATAACTGAGAAGTTAGAAAATGGAAGAAAGGAGGACAAAAAAAAAATCCTATCACATGGCTCTTCTTAGCTTTTGACTTGGCCCCCTGAATGTTTCCAAAACAGCAGGAGTATGACTTGGCTGTGAGTCTGCATGATGTAATAGCAATTTCTTTGTTTCCTCTCACTTTAAGGTTTAGCAACGGGGAAGAAAAAAACCTCTCATATATAGAAACGTGTGGGGAGGGGATGTTAAGACGATGCTGAATCCCTGTGAGCTATTAATGGAGAATTGCATAACCGCTGCCGTGGGGTTGCTAGGTTTCACCACGTCCCTGCACTGTGTTAAATATTAACAGTGCTTTTGGCGGTATCGCTGCTGCCGAGCCTGGATACGGCCCCGCCAATCCCAGCCGCTGGCCAGGTTTCCATGGAGCTGATAGCAACCCCTTCTCTTCATTCACGGCGAAATCCTCCCAGCGCTTGGCTAAATCCATCTCTGAAAATAAGGCGTGTACAAACGCAGCAGAGTGGTTTTTCAGCATTTTCTCCATCCCTCATGGATGTGCGGGGGTGTGCTCGCTTCATCTTAAAAAAAGCAAGGTTTAGAACCGACGCTTATTTCGTCTTGCCTGGCAGCTCTGCAGAGCTGCATGGTGCTTTTAACCCTCGTGTCACCAGCTCTGAGACAGCTACTTGTGCAGCTGGATGAGGTATGCAAAAAAATACGTCAAATATCTCCTAAACTGTAGGTTTGCCTTCTTTTCCCCTAGTAACACATCTCTCATCAAAACCTTTCAGATTTACATTTAAAGCATCTTAATGGAGTTAATGGTGCAGATTTTCAACACATTGGCTTCGTGGGACCAGTTTACGCCTGTGCTAGGACCAGCTTACATCCGTGCTGGATGCTGAGAGGCTTTGCTTGCTGTTCCTCTTTGGAGAAGGGCAGCACTAGATGTGAGAGATGTGCATATTCAATATGCATGGAATCTCAAACAGCTTTTTGTTATGTCTCTAATTAGGCTAAGTAGGGTGTTGGATTCAAGTGCTAATTAGAAATGACCGCTCTAAAATACATTAGGATGTTTAGGGCTGTGTGCTGTTTGCGTATTCAGGTTCCAGCTCCTGCTGATGGGTTTGTGTGAGTAATGAGATGAGTCCATCCACCTAATCCTTTTTAACCTGTGACATTATTTATTTTATTTCTTTTTTTTTTTGACAGATACACCATGTCCAAGAAAATGGGTTTCTAGTAATGGGAATCAGCACGCATAGGGCATGGTGTTATCCCTGGCAAAAGGGGGAAGGGAGTTTTTGGCAGTGAGAGGCAGCGACTGGCAGTCTAAAATAATGATGTGATTATCTCCCGTTACCCAGCACTGAGGAGGGGGTCCCTGGGAGTACCCTGGGGGGAATTTCAGTTCGTAGGGTCACAGGGTAATATAGGTTGAAAGGGGCCTCAAGAGGTCTGTAGCCTTGCTCGGAGCAGGGTCAGTGAGGAGGGCAGACCAGGGTTTACCCAGCTAGGTCCTGCAACCCTCTGAGGATGGGAACAGCCCACCCTCTCTAGGTAAATGTCACGCTGCTCCTGACCAGCTGCTTCACTGCAATTTCAAATCTGTGAAATGAAGAACTTAATGCCCTGCTGGCATATCCCCCCTCTTCCTATTGCAAGTGCAACCTGTAAGCCTACAGGCAGGCTTGGAAGCAGACACAAGCCTTTCCTACAATTGCTTTGCTTCAATGAGGACTTAAAGTCCAATAGAAATGGGGACTGGTAGCTCAGATGAGGGTATTGTCAAAATCAATCATGAGTGTCAACGGAGAGGGTTGTACCCTGAGCTGGGCCAGGGAAGATGGTCTCTGCTCTTCTCCTGCCTCCACTGCAGCCATCAAAAGGCAGGACAGAGACCAGCCCGTGACATTCATAGACATATGAATTTCCAATTAAGTGGCCTAGTAGGAACGAATTGAACAAAATTATCTGCTCTAAGAGCTTGACTTGAGTGGTACTGAGAATATCATGCCTACAGATCAGTTTAGGGATTGGGAGGCTCTTGGTACCTTCCAAGATGAAACTACAAACAGGAGTAGGAATGCTTCAGGTCACTTGTGCAAAATTAGTGGAAACAATAACAGCTTCTGCTTCCTAAACCTACCCTGCAGGGTATAACCAAGGGCAAGGCTATGCCCTCACAGTTCTGGCTTGGCAGCACTGGGGTGAGTTTGGTCAGTGCCCACACAGTGTGGCCCAGGTACTGTCTCTTAGGAAAGGTTGTAAGAGGGATGCAGACAGGGTGCTGCACATTGCCTGCTGAATGACTCCTGTGGAGCTTGTCCAGAGCATCCCTCATCATCCCATCATGCTTCATCGCAAAGAGGACTGGCTGAGATGCTGGAGTTCAGCTGCACTCATTATAATCTGGGTTATTCAAGGCAAAGACCTTGCATGACCCGTGATGCCCAGCACTGGAAGGCAAAGCACCCCTTGCTCCCCAGTGCCCGCTGACGGGAACCATACAGACATGGGGTCCGAATCCATCCCTTCCTGGCTGGAGAGGGTGCACCCGTCCTTAGGCCTGTCCAGCAGTCGCAGCAAAAGCCCATGTCTGCTCTTCACGCCACTGTCAAAGCCAAACTGACGTTAATTTTTCCGTCCCCGGGAGGAGAGGGCTGGGCTGGAAACGCCGCATTCCCCACCACAGGCAGCACAGGGTGGCAACCTGGGTGACCAGCCGAGCTGTGGGTACGAGCTGAGAAAAGATGTTTTAAAACATCTCATTAATTAATATGACACTAAGCTCCACACTCTTCTAATTCTGGGCAAGGAACTGTAGGGTTTCAAAACGAGCTAACTAGCGTTAGCTATTACATGTGCTACGTGCCAGACCAGTCCGGGATTAACCGAAGCCTTCACAGGCGTGACCACCCTCATGTACCGCAGGGACAAAGTCCTTGTGACCCTGTTCCAGCTCTGAGGTGTGGCACATCTCTGTACCCACAGCTGGGCACCGGCACCATGTCCCTGCAGCCCGGCCAGGGTCACCGTCCCTTTTCTTCCATCGGTGGACACATTGCCCCTGGCTATCCGCAGCCCCTTAGATTGAACAGGAGCCGCGTTATGGCAAAGCACGGCTTTAACACCCAAACGAAGCGGTCACATCAGGGGATGGGGAGGAGCAGAGAGGGCACAGATCCCCCAGGTGAGGTGCAGGGCAGGATGTGGCCGGTGTCAGCACCTCACATGGGAGCTCACCTTGATGCCATGGAGCTCCCAGACACGAGCTTCTTCATGGAGGCCCATGTGCGCAAACAAACACATGCCAGCTCAGTACTTTTGGAAGTTGTTAAGAAATGATTTTCAAGCACAGGGCTCAGCACACAGTGTCCTTTCTTTTTTTCTTTTTTTTTTTTTTAACAGACCCTTGGGAATAATTAAACTTGCCTGCGTGGGCAGAAGGGACAGGCTGGCTGCTTGCCTGGCAGACAGGGGGGCTCTGAGCCCCAAAGATGTGTCCCTGCTGTGGTCATCTCCCACACATCCTCAGTGCTCTGCAGGGACTTGGCCACGCGGAAAAATAACCATAAGATATATGGCCCCACTTGCCAGCCTGCAGCTGGGAGGGGGAAAACCAGGCAGCCCCACTGCTGCAAAGGCAACAGCACGATCTGAGCCCACCCTGCTGTGTGCGAGCCCACCTGCCCGGGATGCTCAGCCACCGTGACTCCCCGCCAGTCACCTCTCTGCCAGGCAAGGGGCCTTTCTCGGGTTTAATCTCCCTGCTCTCTACAGCGTTCTCATGGTGAGGTCCCACTGCACTCGCAGACCATGATCACCCTGCAGATATCCTTCTGTTTGCTCTTGCACGGTATTGAAAACAATAATATAATTCACTGCATGCTTTCACGCCCGGGTCCTCCTCACCGATGCTGCGGGTGGGTGGCGGTGTTTTCCCAGACAGTGGGCTGTCAGGGCTGCAGCCGGCAATAGCCTGAGCCGGCGGTGGGTATTACATTCACCCCTCCAGGCTTTGAGACCTTCTTCAGCTACAGCCTCTCCCCGGTCCCCAGCCTGACCGCCTGGCAGCTCCGATGGATGTTTCTGACCTGCTCTGGCCCATTCTTGGGAAACAAATGATGTTGTTCAGGTGTTTAATGACACCTTAATGAACATCCCAGCAGTAGCTACTCCCTCTCCAGATTGATTACTCTTAGCTTGGTCTAGTTACCATGTTACAATATTAGGAGTTTTCACTAAAAATTCATAAAAGTTTGGGCAACACTGGGTTGTGTGAAGCCCCAGTCGAAACACAAACGGGCTGTGCCTTGCCTGAAGTCCCAAAGCAAAGGGTTGTTGTAAAGCTGATGTAAACCCAAGCTGGTCTAAGTCCAAGGTTTGCTTGGCTCTGGTTCAGATTAATTCCTGAAGTCAAACTGACGAACTTCCAGCCCTCAGGTGCATTTATAGGGGATGAACACGGACATATCTATGGCTTAACAGAGCCATAATTTCTGCCTGAATGCTTTATTATTTGAAAATCGTAAATAAGGTGAAGTGAAAAGGACAAGCCCCTTTAATCTATGAGTGGTGTGCTAAATGATGGTAGTAAATCTCTGCCAGCTCCGTGGCAGGTATAGCTGATTTGCACTCCCAAAATGGCAGTGATTTTATTCCACAAACCACACTGAAGGTGTGGAGATTAGCTTTTTGAGATAAAAAAAACAAACCTACTCTTGACCAAGCTTCGATGCAAATAGTCAGCAAGGCATTGCAAAGAGACTGGGCATATTTTGGCTTTCCGATGAAGGAAATGCCCACCCTGTGCCGGCCGTGAACTTTGTCAGGCTCCCTTCTTATCTCCTCTGCATTTCTTATCACTTCTGATCTATCTACCGCTCTGCTTTGCATGCTTTTCTAGCCCGGCAGACGAGGCCGTCTCAAGGCCAGTATGTTCGGGTGTCCTTGAAAAAGCTCCCACCCCCAGCAGCGTAGGGGCCGTCTGTGCCAACGGCCCCACGGGCAGCCCTGCTCCCCTCCAGCAGGGAGATCCTTCAGAGTTGTTCTGGTGAGTTTTATGCAGCGATGTGCAATCTTCAAACCCACGTGGCTGCGGGAGATGCTCACGCTGCTGCCGGAGCGCAGTTGTCACTTGAAACAATCCACGTGGTGCGTGTGTGCATGCCTAAGCAAAGGGTGGTCTACAGGCTGATGGACACCCTGTTCTTTCAATCTGCATTTCAACCGTGGTCAAGATGGAAAAACAACCCCAATAAATCCATACAGGCTCAAGCATAAATATTCTTTCTCTTTCGGGGCGTAACGTTTATCACTTGGTGGAGAGCAGACCTTGCACGTGGCGTTTTAGTGTGTTTTACTTGCAAAGCACCTTGAGGTAGTTTTACGGGGAAGGTGCTATATTTAATTTACTCACGGTGTTGCATTATTTTGTAAAACTGCAAATTGCTGCAGATCTGCTTGTCTCTGATGTGCACATATATTCAAAGTTTAATTTGTACACAGCCCGGCCCAGCCCCCCAAGAGCTTCGGTGCTGGAGAAAGCAGAGGGACCCACTGGGAACTGTCAGTCAAAAAAAAGGTCTGAAAAGGTTTTTCCCCTCTGTCCATCTCTTAATGGCTCTAGCTGAGATGTCTGAGCTGAGCAAAACTTCACCCCTGCATCTTCTACTTGGAAAGAGCACAAAAATCCAACTAAATCTCTTTAAAAAAAAAAAAAATTCATGTTATTCAGAAAGAATTTATGTCCTCCCTCCAGTCCCACCGGAGTTTTCTTGTAAGGCAATCAATGAGTAACAGCCAAAAAAAGACTTTTTTTAAAGTCCCTTGTTGCTGTCATATTTACCACATTGTGCATCCCAACCTCAAATCGGGCGACCTAAGAATATGAGGAAAAGGAGAGGAATGAAGAAAAATATGTAACGCTGATGCGGGTGCTCATGCACTCGCCTTCACTCACATTCCCTGCAGGGGGGCTGCTGGGGCGATGCATTTGTGCCATATAGCACCATCTTGTCTCTGCTAGAAACCCCAGTCCCCAGCATCGCATGGGGACCATCAGCACTGGGGTCCCTCACTGCCATGGGACCTGATGGCCATGGAGGTGTCCTTCACCATGGGACCCAACACAGTGGCACATCAGCATCCAGAGAAAAAGGTCCTTTAAAGAACTGCGAGAAGTTTAACAGAAATAAAAAGTTTGGGGTTCTTCCTCAATCCTTGCAAGTTTGTTTGTTTGTTTGTTTTTTTGTTTGTTTGTTTGTTTTTTATGAATGTGAGGGCTGGAGAAGTCTTTTTGAGTGAGATGATTGACTTTTTATCAGAAAAAAGGTTCTGGTCTCCTGAGAGAGAGATAAAATAGTTAGCTGGCAACGTGGTATTCAGCACATGGTCACAGATCTCCTCCCCTGTTCTGCCAGGGTTGCAGGCATGTCTGGGCTCAGAGAAAAGGGCTAGGGGAAAGGAAACCTGAAGGACAGACTTTCTGAGGTGGCCAGGGCGCACACTCCTCCTTGCAAAGCTGAAAACACGGGTGTCCCAATCACCCCAGGAGGCACAGTATTTTTAAATATTTTCCAAAGCTTTAGAAAACTCAGACTAAGTTGTACTTTGCACCACAAATTTCCTCCCAAGTTTTGGGTTTTCTGTTTCCAGCCGCTTTGTAAAAACCAACTCGTCATCTCACATGGAGCTGGTGACTCAGAGGTCTATTTCTAGTTCATTTCTGGCCAGTGAGGGTGACAAACTGAGGGTGTTTGGAGGGGGGGGGAGAATCGACTTTGTGGTTATTGAGGGCCAGAGCTGGAGACCAGCTTCCAACTGCACAGAAGCAATATTTGCAACTGTTTGTACACGACATTATTCCCTGGGTACCTGGCTTGTAGGTACAATTAAGGACTTGTAAATCTGAGGAAATCTTAAATTAAAGTACCAAAATATGCCTGCAAACATTTGTGCCTGCCATTTTTCAACTGTTATAATGGAAGTCCTGTTAAAGCGAGGATGAAAAATTGGTCCTATGTCAATAACTTTTATGAATGGTGTTAGAGAAAACTGGCAAGTCATCAAAAGACCCTGTTCTCTATTTAATTCTGTTCCCAGCTCATTATGGATTATCACGTTTTGTCTAGTTAGTGGCATGATTATGGAAATAGAAAAACCATTTCTCTCTGCTTCTTATCTAAAAGATGAATGAGGCACGTATAATTGGCTTAAGCTATCATTTAGAAGTGAGCTCCGGTGATGCAGGTTTTTTTTTTTTCTTTATCCTCAACTTGAAGTCCTGAGACACACTAAACTGCTGGCCTACGCCCCTAGTTGTTTTCTACCCCCAACGCCCACACGCTTAGCCAAAAGCAATATGCCTATTAAAGGCTGAAGTACTTTTTCCCAGAAAGATCAGTTGTAAATAACCCAGCAGGCTGAGATGATCATCAGGGCATAAATCACCACCAATACAAATAGCAGCTGAATGGCCTGAGCGTGCCCAGGAAGCTGCATCCACCCTCGCCTCAAACACAGACCTCATCCCACCACCCTTAACCCGCTCGAGCTGTTACTGCACCCGTGGTTTTTGCCGTCCCAGAAATATGACATGAGCTCCAGGCAACGTGGACTCCCACCTCCTGGAGTGTGCTGGAAAAAATGGGAGAATCTGAAATCAACAGGTTTCTTCTTAATAATATGAGAGGATAAAAATGGCAAGGGAAGGGGAGGTGACATCAGCAGAAAGGGCTTTCCTTTCCCCAAATTAAGCTCTGAAGTGTTGGAGATACTCTAAAACAAGCACTTTCCAGGAAGCTGAGCCTGACTTCTGGACGTGGTTACAGCTTCACCAGCTGATGGACACCATTCAGTCTGGATATATTTGGGCCCACGATACTTGTGTTTTGGAGCTTAAAAGCATCTGTTGAGGAGTCCAGCAGCCATGAAGATGGGGCCATTGGTCCTCCCTGTGCTGTCAACGTGTTTCCTCAAGCCTCAGAAGACATTGGCCAATGATGTTAATTTGAAACCATAGAACACTGGAAAAAGCCCCAGCAATTTGGAAACAGGCTTTTTTTCCCTCCTGTGTTCTCTCATATCATAACTAAAAGAGAAAATAGCATCTGAAAAAAAGATGAAAGGGTATTTGTGCATTTTGATTTTCATGGTGCAAAAAAAGAGCAGTGGGAAGGAAACAGGATGCTTTCCCTCTGGGTCATATTATTGGAGCTCAATTATTTTCTAAGTATTTTGTTCAAAGCCTATTTTTAAGAACTCCAAAATAATAATTGCTGAAATTCCATTTTTTACATGCAAAGCATCATTGGCAAATTTTTTTTCACACCTTCCATTGGCAGTCAGTCAGAGCAGCAGAGTTTTATGGACCTTGATGATTCAAAGGCAGAAGATGGCTTGAGAGGACATAAAACTCTGAGCAACAACTCTCTTTACCCAGATTGCCTCTGTTGTGTTCCCCTGTTGCCTGAAAATGCGCTGTCAAGAAAACCCAAAATGCTGCTTTCTTTGTATAGACGTCTTGCACGATTTCTTGCTTAGGTTCACTAAAATAAGTAAAAGAGCCAAAAAGAAAGCAGAAGAAAACCCAGAAAGATTGCAGAACTTTTCTCTCCAGGTTACTTCTGTGGTGAAAAATGTCACAGAAGACTTTATATTCCAACAATATCTGCGGTGAGCTGTGAGTGAACGTAGACCCAAGTGAGATCAGGACCAAGCCTAATTTTCTCATGATTATGTTAAATTCATAAAAATAATTTGCCATTTCTCTGTAACCAGCCCCCAAATTGTACTTTTAATATCTAGAAATACGCCAGTGATCAATCCATTATATTGTCCTCCCACAATTAGTATTTTTCGAAATGACGGGGAGATGACAGGAGACTGCGGCTCCAGGTTGTGAATGAGCAGCGGGAACAGATGGGTTTGCGAGAAGCAGCAATCCTGCTCTCCTGCTAAAGACGCTACAAACAGGAACCCCCTGCTAACATGCCCTGAAAATATAGATCAGTGGAATTGTCCCTAAACAGAGGATTTCACAACAGTTTCCAGGAAGCATCAATATCTATGTAATAAGGATATGGAGCTGCAGACGCTAAAGTACTTACTGCACTTTTTTCTTTTTAATACAGGGACAGCTTCAATTATCCCACTATCATGTACTAAATAAGGTTGATTAATCAAGGTTTAAGATAACAGAAGGAGTTTTCAATGCCATTAATGTGTCTCATGGGATTCGCCCTTCTTTTGGGTAATGGGAAGCTTCTGATTGTGAAGCCGTAGATAATAAGGATTTATAGTAGCGTAATGTGCAGAATTTTTCATAAGGGACACTGTGACAACATGGGAACCTGACAGCAAATACGATTTTAATTATTTAGTTGCCTACCAGCATGCCAGGATGGGGTTCTCTCTGGTGCTTCACGCCCACCCCAGCCTTTTGCTTTCTCTCTTTGCCGTTTTTTCCCAGCAGCACCAGTGTTTCTACTTGCGGGCATGAATGTCCCCTGCTTCTTCCCAAACAACTGTCTCAAATAAAGGAGAAAAGTCATACAAGGGGCTCTCTGCCATTCCCAAATTTTCCAGACCACAAGTGGATTTCACATGCCCCTCTCTAGGAAGGGCCTGGAGCGAAGGGTCTGCTGCTTTGAACAGCAGTGGAGAAAAGAATAACCTGGACAATGACGATATCAATATGAATTTTCACAAAGGGTTTTTCCAGTAGCCCTGCTGGAGATGTGTCAGTCTTTGAAGGAAATCTGAGCAGAAAGGGCTGATATGAAACCTATGAGAGGTTTTGGAGAAAACATTAATGAATCAGTAGTTAAGCTCTCCCCCTCCTTTCTAACCAACCAAAGTCAAGAGAAGTTACTCCATCTTTCTCCATCTGCCTCTCTCTTCTGGGTAATTTCACAAGCAATTTGCCATCTCATACTTTGGACTCTGCAGCTTCCTCCTTCAACACAATTTTTCTATTATTATTTCTCTCTGCTGCAGCAGTTTTCTGGAACCTCAAGCATAAATGTAAGACCCTGGAGCGGTCAGCTCTTAACCCAGGGTGGTGCAAGCTGTGCCACTGCTCACCCCTCAACGCCAGCCCAGCCTGCCAGAACATGGAAATACGCTTGGCCATGACAGAAACCCATCCTGCCGATGTGAGACACATAAACAAGAAAACTAACTAGCAACTGGACTGGAATGAAATATGTGCACTGAAAAGTGCAAGGATGACTCAAGCACTGTGGCCAGGCGCTCGCTGGAGCCTGGCGACGTCCCAGCAACGCTTTTCTCTCTCTGGCTGCAATTGCCACATCCAGGCTGATGCATTGCATTTATATTTTTGACAGGTTATGATGTAAAGAAGACCACTTCATCAGCCGGGGAGGGCACAGGGCCAAGAGAGCCTGGCTGACCTTTTAATTAGGCTCCAGTCTTTCTCCTGCCGCAGCCCACACACTCCCCTCCTCCTGCAGCTATGGAGCAAGTGCTGGAGCGCTTGTCCCAGCACTTGCAGCCTCCTCAGCCCTCAGGTTTTCCACTGGGAAAGGGCAGGTTGGGAAGAACGCGAGGTTGACCCCGACCACAGCGGGGACAGCCCATGAGCCCCCCCGGGCAGCGGATCCTGCATGGAGCATTGAGGGGCTGGGTGGGCAGCCCCCAGCAGCAACCACCGCACCCACGGCCAGTAAGCAGCGGCTGGGGTAGGAGCGTGGTTATCCTGGTAATGGGAGTGTTACTGTCATCCTTAGTGAGAACTGATTTATTTCCTTCAGCAGGCGCAGAGTTAGATTGCTGCTTTTGAAAAAAGTAGCCAGAATAAATACTGCATTCCAGAGGAGGTTTTCTCCTCACTGCATTCTCTAATTTCCTTCATACAGGAGAAATACTTGTATTTGTTGCTTTCGCTCATTATGCATTTGCTACAAGGGCTTTCAAGCCCAAAGGCCTTCACTTTGAATAGAAGTGCAGCTTCTGGTGTTTCCTCTCTTTAAGCAAGGAAAGCAGAGCAACTGGAGAGTGCGTTGCTTCATGTCTGACCTATTTCTACGCTCAGCACATCTCCTCCCCCCCACTCCCCCCCATACACATGCGAAATAGTCCCAGGCCCCGGGGCTGCTTTCTGCTTCCAGTTCCCTGGAATGCCCCACACAGTGGGACTGGCTTGAAGCTGGGGGAGCAGACCTTCCCGGAGGGGTAGCGGCACGGGTCGGCTCTTTCCTCTGTGTTTCTGCCTCTTTAGGGTAAGTTTTGCTCCCCGTGAACTGTAAGAAAAACGTCATTTATCAGGGAAGGCACTCCATATGTATTTAACACTGAAAGGGAATCTCAGGAGTGGATACAGAAGGCAATTACACGTGTGTTTTTCAGTCCTAATTAGACTGAACTCTGTAATTGTGAGATGCATTTCTGACCCTTTTTTTTTCATTAAAGATATAACCCCGCTTTTAGCAGGGCTGCGCTAAGCCCCAGGTGGAAACATGAGGGAAGGCACAATAATTAACGATGATGAAGATGCTGCCTGCCATGCGAGCACTGCTGCATCTCCCATCAAAGTGTACCCCTCCATTGCTGGAGCCCTATCCATGATGCTCCTGGGACCGGAGACCTGGTGGCCAGGGCTGGATTGTCCCCAGCACAAGGGGGATCAAGCGACTGAAAAACCAGTGGCCGTTGTCACTTCAACGCCAAGGGGTGCGTTTAGCTTCATGGACTCTGGTGAGCTTCACAGGGCCAAAATGGAGCAGGACTGTGTTAAATGTATAACAAAGGTCTGTGGGGATGGGCATTCTCTTAAGAGTATTATTAGTCTTTATATTTATTTATGTGATGGTAGGGCCTCGGAAGGCCTGAGCTGCGCATTGAAAAGAAGGGTCTGATGACAACCAAGCTTTCCAGCAGGATCAAACTTTTAGAAGGACCAGACACTCAGTTTGGGAAGATTGGGGACAGCAGAATATCCAAGGTTTGGGTGAAATCTCGTCTCGACTTCAAACAGCATTTGTGGCCATAAGGAGCAGGCACTGGTGCGGGTGTCACAGCTTTGACAGGGCTCCAGTTGGGGCAGCTCTGAAATCTACAGCGGCAACTCGTGGAGGAGAATAAAATATTTAAAAGAGGGGACTTATAGAATATTAAGGCATCTCCTTTGAAGAATTTTAAGGTATTTAAGCTGGTGCTGGCTCTGTGGGTGCACAGGGCACGCAGGAGCACAGGGGCGATGTCTGTAACGTCACACGTGGACAGGACGAGCCCCTGCCCCAGCGTGCGGGGTAGGCTCAGCTCCCTCTGCCGGGCCCGTACGGGTGCGGATGCTTTTCACCACACAACGCCAGGACAAAGGCACCTCTCGGGAGCTGAGCCAGGCTATGCACCAGGGGTTATGTAGGATGGGGAGGTGCGGGGTCATGAGGCAGCTCTATCATGCCTCTTAAAAATAAAATCAGGAGAGACAAAAACAACACTTGCATTAGAAAAGAGGGAGGAATAAACCAGATAAAAGATACGAATTTTTCCTCCAAGATAGACTACTAAATAGGTTCTTCTTGTTCACTGAGGTTTGGTAATTCAAGTTGACAGGATATTAAGGTTATTTCAGGTTCTTCTGTCTCCCAGGGTCATAAGCCTTCTGCTATGCATGTTAATCCATCTTAGCATTCCTCTGAGTAGCTACATAAGTAGGGCAATCGGTTTAGTATGTACTCTTTCCATTTACAGCCTAGTTGGGAGGAGAAACCTACTAATTAACAGAATACCCCCAGAAAATCAGGAGAGATTTTAACATTACAGAGACACCGCTCAATGTTCTGTGATGAAGGAAAGATGAACCCTCCTCAGAAATATTTCAGGGGTGAGAGGAGGAGGCGATCCAAGAGAGGAGGAACTGGGAAACATTTATGCCGTAGCCCTTCCCTCTACCCATCTCTTCCCCAGGACGGCTGAGTGATGCCATGCACGGCTAGCCGAGCCACGTCTCTGTACCACCAAACAGAAAACGAGAGCCCGAGCCTCACTGCACCCTCCTGCCAGAACAGGCTTCCCTCCAGAAGAGCAGCCGAACAGTTACTGTCCTTGCTGTGCCGGAGGATGCTCGTGCATCATGCACCATGCTCTGGACCGGTTAATCACCCCGTCCCACGCAGTGTCTGACCAAACCACGTGTTCCCAGCCCTTGGTGTGCCATTGCACCTGAATATATTCACCTTTTTTGCAGGTTCTTTAAAACCCCACCAGCTTTCAAGCAGATGCTATGATGGATGACATCACTGAATAGTGTTAAAAATAATAGCGCTCATTTTGAGCCTGATGTGTTGAAAAACCAAGTCCATTCTCTCACCTTGCTCAATATGACTCACTCCAAGCTCTCAAGCACTTTCCAAATTATCTAATGCTGCCCGCAAACCATGCCTCTGCGCTTGTTCCGGGGAACGCCAGAGCACAGAGCAGAGGGCGAGCGGGGCACGGGGTACCTCTGCTCCCCCCTTCTCAGCTGCTGCCTTGACAGGTCCACTGAGACTAAATGTACCAGCATTCAATTAAAATGAATTAGTAAAAATAATAAAAAAGTATCAAAATATTTTGCTTTGAGCTGGCCTTTAGCAAAATATTTTCAGGTCCTTATTTCCTTTTTTCATTTCTGCAAGAAAGTAAAAATGTTTGCCCTGGCCTCTGGTTTAGCCTGAGATTTTCAGCAGACAGCTGCTCAGACACTTCTGTTTTTAACTCTTACATTAGCAATGGGAACGTCCGTCTGCTCTGCAGCCAGGAGATGAGTTATTGCCTAACCCTGGATAATCTGTAGTTTCTGCAGAGACTGGCTGCATGTGAAAAAAGCAGTTGCAGGTTTTTTTTTAAAGGCTGACACATGCAGTGAGTTAAGTAATTTCACCTTCTAGGAAGGGTTTTTTTTCTGAAAGACAGAAGAAAACATTTCAAAGCGAATACCCCACTCCTGGGGAAAGGCTTGATCTAGATCAAAAAGCCTCCTGATCCACAGCCTGCGGAGGTGAATAGGAATAACGCTGCTGGCTATAATGGACTTCGGCTCATATCTTGGTGTGTGAACATCCTGCCACAATTACAAGCTGTGACAGCTTTCCCAAACCATTTGCTGCCAGAGATACTACAGGCAGATTTCATCTCACAGGGAACAGCTTCCCTAAGGACAAGGAAGAATTGGGAAGAGTGTGGTAACTGGGTTCAGAGATCTCCATAACGTCACCAAAATCAGCAGGGGCACGGGGCTGCCCCTGGCCATCCCAGACAAAGCACAGCCACAGACTGTCTGAGCCTAGGACAGGTTTATTCCTGGACAGATGATGAAGAATCATAAAATTTCCTACATCTTCACTGGCAGAAGGTAGAATACAGTATGGGCTGTGTAATATGCTGGGGAGGGCAGGTAGAAATTTGATAAGTGTATTTATAGATAAGAAGCGAGATTTTTTCCCAGTTAGTGAGATGAAAACATCTCTCTTCTCATCCATAGCCAGCTTTGAGTTAGGTATCAGAGACTGTAACCTCGCTCTGCAAAGTGCTGCGGCTCCACCGGCACAGGGGTTGCCACTGCGGAGCTGTTGTCAGCTGGGGAAGCTGCTCAAGTGATTATAGAGGAAACAACCTTAGGAAAAAATGAAATAAATAATATTATGTTGCAACTGCTGAGTGAAGTAAGTAGTATTTTTACTTACAGGTGAAATATCTGGAAATCAGAGACTGAGTATATGTGATGCGCTAGACAACCTGGGCATCCAAATAACTTTGCCTTTGTGGGGAGGACCAGAGATATCTGCTTTCTGCCAGATATTTCCTGAGGTCTTCTGAACTGATCAAAACAGGCTCTGCTACCAGGGGATGGTCCCATCCTGCTTCAAACACACAGAGCGGGACGTCTCACCATCACAGCATGGCAGGAGCATCCCCTGTGCCAGCCCTTCCCGCTCGGCCGGCTGGCCAGGCTGGGTTTGCAGCAGGGACTTGCTGACTGTCACTTCTCACCACTCAGCCAAAAAGACTGGAAAATACAGATGGTCATTCTCAGGAAAGCCTGGTTAATATTTCTTCTCTTTTTATATACTGGGGAAACCAAATGAAATAGAATTATTTATAAAAAATTACTTTAACCCATTTTATCAACAAGATATATTGAATCTGTGAATTTATGAAATAACTCCAGTGATTCTGGACCGATGACTTGGTCTCAAAAAACAAAATGCCATTCAGCTAACACAGTAAGTAAAACAATAAATGATTGCGCATTTAGAACAATCAATAAGGCAGTTACACAAAATATTACACAATCCAAGATTAATTAGGGATGACATATTCCCTGAAAGGATAAAACATAGGAGAAATAGAAAATCTACATGAGAATCAAGTTAACAACTTGTGAGAGAAGCTGTTAGCACTTGCTGCTCCAGCTTCCCATGTTGTTTCAATCAAAGATCACAGCAACAATCTGAGCATCTCCGAGATGGATATGTGTACCACATGATACATGCTATAAAAATCAATGGGTATCTGTTAGGGGGCTGAGAGGTAAAGATGAAGCCAAGGAGGCAGAAGCCTCTTTAAGAAGAAGGTGGTGGGGTTTTGCTGTCCTCACAGCAGAGCCGTGTGTTGGGGTAGCTTGTGCCTGCGGCCATCTGCCCCCAGCAGCAGCCTCCACAGAGCTTGGAATCTGAACAGTACCAGGGTAAAGCCCCGAGGGAAACACAGGGCATGGAGAGGTTAACTCAAGAACTGAAAATCTTTCTATAGCATCCAAAAGAGGCCAGGAAGCCCCGCACCCAGCACTGCTCACTGCCTGATGGCCGAATGGGGCACTTCCAGCCCCAAAATCTCCTCCCTGCTCAGCTGGGGCACAGGGAGTAGAAAGGTCCCAGAGCCCTGTGGCTTGCGGCAGTCTCTCATGATGCAGGTAGAAGGCAAAAACTCATGCACTTCACCTTCTCCTCCCTTAGTACACGTCAGCTGAATCGTCGTAGCAGTGTGTGGGTTTAATCTCATCAAGGAGGGATGAAATATTTCAGTTCAAACCTCATCCCTGGAGGTTTGAAGTTATTGCAGAGTCTCAGTTGGCCAATAGCATCCCCACAGAGGTCTCACTGCCTGGCTGATGGGCAGTAACTTGAAGGATTGCTCTGTGAACTCAGCCTGTCCTGCATTGTTACCATCTGATTTCTCCAGCCACCATTTTGATTAATTTTCTCTTGTTTTCTCAGCCTAGGTAGAGAGATCATGTAATTTTTTATATCAGGTGAATTGGGATGTTGCTATACAAAAGACTTCGAGAGTTTGTGTCCTCAGCTGCTGCTCTGAGGCATGGAGGTGCTGGTACAGACTGGGTTTTGCTTAGCAGCAAACTGGTCTGTCCTCTGGGAGCCTAAACTGGTCTGAAATGCTGGGGCTGATCTGATGTGAAGTTCCAACTGTATCTCATTATAACTCAACAGAGAAGGAGATGCCATCATGTTACATGTAGTAAATCACTTTAGATTAGCACATCTTAAAGCCAACTTGTCGTGTTCTCATTTTACTAGAAGTATCACCCCCTTTTAAACCAACCTCGCCATTGCAGCCGTACAATTCAAGGAATAAAGTACATCGGCTTGACCCAACCAGGGACCCCCCAGCCCCGAGCGTGGCATGTTGTGGTCTCTAGCAGCAGGCACAACTCGCATAGCAGGCTATTCCCAGAGCCTTCTTTCCCCCAGAGCTTTAAATTCACGTTCTCCCTGCAGCTGCGAGCAGTGCGAGCCCCCCCGTCCCCGGCAGCCTGTGAGCTGCTGTCCCCGACTGTCTGCCCCAGATGTGGCAACTCCAACATGGGTGGTCGCAGCTTGTCGCACCAGAAAGCTGATTTAAATCATCTCGGGCTTACATGTGAGTCTATTTATTTTAACGCTGTGAAGCTTGTTCATTCTCTAGACAGTATGTAAGGGCTAAGGGCCAAAATCTGCGCTGATGTATAGCTTTCGCTGTCAGATTTACAATTTAGCGCAAGGGGGATGGGGAAGTGTAAGTCAAGGCAGAGGACTGTGAAGAAGCTGCACCGTGCTCCCAGCCGCACTGCATTTAATTTACAAGGTAGATTAAAATCATGGAACTTTTTTGACCTCATTTTGTTTGGTTTGCCTGCAAGATTTAGTCTTTGTTTCACCTTTCGCTCATGGGGATCATGTGGCCAAAGGGAGATTCATAAGAGGAGCAGAGCCTGCAGTTTCTGCCCTTCCATTGAAAGCAGCAACGATGAGAAATGGGGATTAAACTGTTTTCTCAGTGCAGCCAGATCAAAGTCGAACTGAAGGAGGTGCTTGCTCTTCTCATTGATTTCAGCTTTGCTCCCCTGAGACCGGCAGTGCGGGAAGGTCGCGTGTGCAAGAAACTGGTGCATCAGACCAGAATTTCTCAAGCCAGCATTTTTCTTGCAGCCAGGTCCCGCAGGACACCCTCTCTCTGCTCAGCTTGTGCTCGGGTTCATCACCATCATCCCAGGGAACTGAACCCAGCATGCTCCGGGTGCGTTGCTGCAGATGCAGCCACGCCTCTGGCTGCAAACAGCACTTCAAACGCAGAGGGAGGTAGAGGGTCCTCACACCCTCTGCCAGCCCCACGTGTGTAAATCATTTATGCTATTGCAGCAATTAGCTGCCGTAACTGAGAACAGGAGCTCAAAGTGGGACAGATCTCCTCCAGACTTTCTGCTTACTTATTCACCAAGGACATGCCCCAGTTCCTCGTCACTGCCTGGTCACACCATGACCCTCTTGCTCTCGTGTCTGCAGCAGCCAGACTTGGGTTTTCCTGGCTCGGAGCTGAGTTAAGGTTGTTAATTGGCCTTTCCCTTCTCCAGCCACTACCTCTGATGTTTGAGAGAGCCAGGAGGGCTGAGACCTCTCTATGCTCTAGCATTTCTCTGAGGGCACAGCTGCCACCAACGTGCAGACGGGATGGCACCCAGACCCATGGGGGAGCACACAGAACCTCCCACAGCTCAGGATAAAGCTGGTTGGGTCAGTTCGATAGCCCTGGACGTTTTTTAGCATAAACCAAACCAAGCAGCCCAAAGCTGTCTGAAGCGCAGCGAGGTGTAAGCTAATTTTTTCAGTCTTGGGACAAAAGTCACCGTTCAAAATAAGCATTTATATCTGGCTGTGGTAGTTGGTGGGACATGCTTTAAAGCATTTTACTATACTGGAGAGCTCTACGTGAAGGATGCTCTAACTGGCCTTAACACTAGTCAAGAATCTTCCAAGTGCAGGAGTAAACTGACACACACAAAATCAGTTTTCAGATACAGTAGGGAACCCATTAAGCTTTGTGTGGTTATGCAAGCTGATACAAATGCCTTATTAATTACAAAATCAATCATGCTGTCCAGCTGATTGATGTTAATCCTACACTGAAAGGGGAAACAATAGTATAATCAAGACTAGATCATTTCTTCCTGTTACAAGGAAGGGGACAAGCCTGCATTTCAAAGTGATTCTGCTGTAATGAGCTGCAAGGATATATGCCATGTGGTAAGGGCTCTTTTAAGACCTGGCACATTATTTTGATCAATAATACTCAAATTCATTCTGGATCCTCAATCTAAGGAAATTTCATATGAAGATTAAAGGAAATTATAATATGATCAGAGGCGATCGCAGAGGAGGAGAGTTGTAATTATCCAAGGGGCAGCATTAATAACTAGGAAAGAGCCCAAACTCTGTGAAATCAGAAGACAGCAAGAATACACTAAGGGTGCTGAAAATGTTTCATGTATTCCAGCTAACGCTTCAAAACTATAAAATAATCTATTTTTTAAAAAATGTTAACAGTTCAAAAGCTTAATGCTAGGCAATCATAGAATGATAATTAAAGGACCCAACTGATTCTTCACCTGTTCCACATTATTCGCAATCAGCCCTACCAGCCTGAGGACTGGTAGCAAATAGCCCTAGCATCTGTATTCATACCATCCCAAAACAGTGTGGCTGGTCAAAACACTTCGAAAAATACATGCAAGAATCATGCTAAATGACTGGAAGATTACTGGAATACAATCCTTTCAACATGAGTGAGGCTTTGCAAGAAGAAAATAGCTCATTACCATGCAAACGCATGTTGTCTTGGTTCCAGGCAAATTGTTGTATAGGATATCCTATAGAACATAAGACAAAGCCCCAAGACTTGTAAGCCAAGTAAAATGCAGATTACACCATTGACAGACCTGAAGGCTCTATGCAACTTTAATCGAGGGGGGTGCAATATATTTGTGAGACAAATGAGCTAGGTTGTTATATCAGAAAGACCGAGCTCTTTAACACTCAGCCTGACTAATAGGCTACCACATGGGTAAGCAAAAGTCCACCTTGACGGCCAAAGTCTAAGGATATTCACATTTGCAAAACCCACCATAATCATTCTGTGCCAATGGTATTTAGCGTTTGTGTAATAGTTAATGGAAATGCTCCACAGTTCAGTGGCTGTTCTCTTTCTTTCCCATCTTTATCACAGTTTGTTGTATAGGAGCACACTGAAAATTCAACAAGGATTCAGGCCCCCTCTGGGGCCTGTGGGCAGAAACACCCACAAAGTTATTCCTGCCCTGAAGAATGACCACTTTAAATAGAAATAGTGGACACTAGGCTGATACACACCAATACCAAAGGCTGGGAGGTATTAGATCAAGGGCCCACGTTAACCTAAAGTACTGATCTCCAAAGCAGGGGGTTCCAGCCCGTGGTCAGTAGGTGAGACCCACCTCTGGACTGCCCAGAACAATCCACAGAGCTTCTGACCCACTGTGCCACTTCGACGATGGATGGCCTGCCTGCCTAGAGATGTAAGTATCCCTCCAAGACATTTTAAGGAGGTTGGAGGTGAAAAAGTCATCCTCTCAGTGTGAGGAATATGCATTGAGAGAAGGAGAAGAGGTGAACCACTGAAAGAGAACAGAAGAATAGAAAATTAGGACCATACAGTCAGGCTTCTGGCTGATGCAAATCGGAGTGATTCATAAGCAGAAAGCCAGCTGATTCTGGGGGAAAAGGCACTGGAAATGACTGATACATAATGTGGGAAACTGGCTCATCAAACTGTTGTTACTTTTCCATGGTGAGCTCTGGTGAGTTCTCTGAAAGAGCTTTGCAAAGGCCCCAGGAGACACAGAAGTTTTGCAATAGTTCCCGCTGGCTGCTACGGTCTTGCCTCATTTAGTTTCAATATAAGTATGCGCTCCATGTGTGCTGGGATCAAACACGGGGTGGATCTCCATGCCGTTTCATGTACTATTCACACTGCAGCTGAGACATTTCCAGTTTCATAACTCAAGAATTCAGAAATAGATGTAAATTTACACATTCCACCACAAACAGATGGTGTCTTTGGCTGACTTTCGCTGCATTCCTCGAAGGTAGCACTGGGTTGCAGCAGTCAATCTTTCTACAACGATCTCTGCTTGCAGGGGTTTTTGGGCTTGTTTTTGTTTCCTGTTCATATTGCACACTGGCAAGGGCTCAATGAACATGGGCAGACTTACCAACCTATTTCCCATGTCAGGATAACAACTAGAGATGGCCACAAAACAAAGTCCTGGTTCTCACTTCTCCATGGCACCCAGCAGGACTGGTGCGAGCAAAGAAGATATCAACTCATAGCCAGAGTTTATGGCTAACCTGAAGCTTTCAGGACGAGGAATTGGGGGATTCCTCCAATGTCACCTCTTTCTGCAGACCTAGGGAAAAACTGTCTGAAGAAAAACAGCTTCTACCTCTGCTGATGCTGAGGATGTGGCTGTGATACAGGAATATTTGGGTGGGTTATGTGGGGGCTTTCTCAGTCCACAGCAGTCATTGGCTGTGAGCATATATTGCCTCTGGATGGCAACAGCTCAGGGGAATGGTCCTCTCAGCAGAGCACATTTAGGTGCAATTCCAGCAAAAGTAGTCATTCACAAGGAAATGGTATCTGGTAATGTGCCCATGGGGAGAACTTGCAGCGGTTTCCCATCTCGAGCACAGCTGCTCCAAGGGCTGGGAAGAGCTCGACGGCTTGCTGTGAGTCTGCTCGTCAGCATTCACGAACAACCACTGCTTCCTCGTGCCTTCTGGGGCCGAAAAATTATGTCACACCAGTGAAACAACCCCAAACCTCACAAAGAAGGACCATGCCCAGGGGCTGGGTGGGTGAGGGATCGCCACACACTAAGGTCATGGTCTCAGACACCAGCTCAGCTTCGTGTCACCAGTGCCACCAACACTCACCGAGAAACTCATCCTGATCAAAAATCACGTCTCCCTATCTCTTCTGATTCCCTTCGCATCCCCTCGCCATTTATCCTGCGTAGGCTAAGCCAAAGCACAGATGCCATGGAATGGTCGGGACCAGAGAAAGCTTTTGTGAGACAGAGTTGGCTGAGCTTTTGGGGCTGGTTACGTGAAGGGAGTGTGTGTCATTTGGACCACCCAGAGAAATGCTTCCCAGCAGTGAGAAACTTGAGCGAGGATTACATGTTACAACTACAGATTCCTTCAGCTTTTGAGCTGAAGCTGAATTTATTGGGGAGGAGATGAAGGAGAGATGGCAACAAACAAGAACGACCTAGCAACAAACACGCCGGGGGAAGCAGCTCTGATTATTTCTCAGACAATCACTCAGAAAGTGAAGATGTGCAGCTCTTCAAGCAGCCTATTTAACACTGGCACCGTACACTAAAGGGAAGTGTGCCAGCATATTTCATTAAAATACCTTTCCATCAGTTAATAATCATTCTCTGTGCTTTAATAGCACTTCCCCTCCAAGATTTCCAAGCAAACCCATAAATGTCAGCTCAACCTTGGGAGAGAAGTATTCTTAGAGCTATTTTATATGTGGGTAAACAGAGAGACAGAGAGATGTTCCCCCAAAGTCCCGTATTATTGCTCCAGAACTGCACAACAGCAAGTCTTTATGCATGAAGCCAGATAGCCAAGTGTCTGTTTGCATAACAATGGCCTGAGTTAGTGCCCGAGCCAGGAATCAAATCCAGGACTGGTGACACTTATTCACTCCTTTTCCCCTTCTAATAAAACTTTCCACAGACACTGTGGATGAGAAGTTACATGCCAGATTCCAGGAATAAGTAAATTGGAAACAAATGCATTGTGTGACCTAGTAAAGTGTGTTTACAAAAGTGCTACTGCTGCCACTGCTGTAACACCAATCTGATGCATGAAGAGATCTGAAATCGGATGAGCAGCACCTTGGTTCCCTATTCCCCCCACCAATACCTAGTGCAGCTCGAAGCTGGCTTCCTCACATGGGTCAGTCAGCTTCTGAATAGCAACATCGAATATTTTTTTTCCAAGTCAGAAGAATGATCTTCTTCCATGAAATTTTTTGTCTGTGGTCCAGCCAAAGAAATTCCCCAGTAACTGAGAATTTTCCTAACGGTGAAACAAGTACCCATATACCCATGCACCGTATTTCATTTAGTCTGAATTACTGAGAACAGACAAAATAGCAGAGTTATCAATCTGCTTGAGAACAGAGAAACCTTTGCTGTCTGGTCCAAACAGAAATTGCTCATACTAAATATTGTTGCTAAGATCACCTTTAAAAGGAACATGTCAAGGATTACATTGGTACTGTGCATGTGCCACCCTTCATTTTTTCTAAGGTGTTACTTTACAACAGATCGTGTCATTACAGTGGGCCACGCTCTGATCTTCTCAAGAACTGAAGGCTCTGGAGTTCTCCGAGTGCACATCAAAACAGAAGACAGTAACAAAAACAATAATAATAATGGCATTATGTAGAGGATCAAAATCTGGATCTTAAAAGGTAATGCTATGAAGTATATGCAGACTTTTCAAAGGCAGCTTTCAAGGCATGCAAAACTATAAACAGTGCAGGGAGGAGCAATTCCTCCACAGAAATACTCCAATCACTGTGAAAAAAACCCCTACATTTATTCCAGGAGCCTGAAGCCTGCATTCTCACATGCTACTGTCGCAAAATAGCCACAAGCCTAACTGACAGCAGTGGAAATTCCCACCTGCATGGGGACAGAGACATGTTTGCTAAGGAACAAGGTTTGCTAAGGAACCTTCTCTGCTCAGAGAGAAGGTGCTCTCCTGCCACAGAGTTAAACCAGCCAAGGAGCCAGGCACCATGGAGGCCTGGAAAGATGCCACTGCCTTAAAGGCCTTTCAAGGCAGGTGTTGTGGGGAGTCCTGTGGTTTGGATTCATATCTGCCACTGAAATAACCTCCCAATGCCATCAGCGAGACCCAGAAGAGCCTGTATCATCTCAGCACAAAGCATTTCACAAATATATTATCTGATGTTTCCAACCCAGCCTCTCTGGAGACACTGCTGTCCTTGTTCCACCCTTGGAGGAAGATAAGTGGGAAACCACACATATTTCTGGTAAAGCTGGATATAATACCATATCAGAAAAAGTTTCTGATGTCTTAATATTTAGCTTTTTTTTCCCTGACTTTAAAGAAAACCCAAAGCCACAAATGCATAGAGCCATTTTCTCTGTAAGGGAATTCCTTCTTGGGTAGCTGCCTCAGTTTGCAAAAGGGAGGCCAGAGGGGATCCCAAGGCCACTGGAAGAAGCTTAATTATCTCATTAAGCTCCTACAAGGTGCCTGGTCTTTGCCTAGTAACAATATGCCTGGAACAAAGGAACTCTGAGGTCACGCTTTCGGGAGACTGTGAGCCCAGTTTTGAAGGCACCAGGTGAAAATGTTGCAGGTACACATGCTAAGGAACAGTTTCCGTGTATGCTTGATGTGAAGGATCTGCAGCCTTAAGAGATAAGAGGAGCCAGAGCAGTACACAGCATCTTATCTGGTCAGGGTCGAGCTGGCTGGAGAGGACACAGTCAATGTCAGAACAGTATCCTGCATGTTGAGTGCCTGGTGACATGCACAAAGGTCATTTTTTATCAGCACCAACGTCCAACCTGTCATTTAATCTACCTCTTGACCTGGCTGGCAGCCCGTGGAAGGGAGCTCCCCAGCCCAACTGCCTTTCTCACCGCCTTCACTCCTTCTCAACCAGATGGAGAAAGGGCAGGAGAGGAAATGATAATGTGTTTTTCCTTCTATTGAGACTAACGACCAGAGGAAGTACCACCTTTTAAATTAGCTGTCATTTGGAAAGCAGTCACAGGATTCCCGGCAGAGCAACTCTCCGCCCCAGATCTACTCCAGCATTACAAGTACGATCAAGGCCACCCGCACGCCCAATGCAATGTGATGTACAGATGTTGATAAATCCTCCCACGTGAAAAAAATATTGTTACACACAAAACAGCCTCATAAACAGAGCTTAGGAAACTATGATAAATCAAGTTAGTTAGGCGGCAGAGTTGGTACAAGCCGCTGTCTCAGCTAATGCAGATTGAGAGTTCAACACACGCTGCATAGATCAGCATTTTAAACACATACCGTTTACCGGCCTTAATGAATACTAAAAGCCCAATAAGCAGAAGCCAGAGCCACTCAGACATGGCTTCATACAGATGCCAGCGGCATTGTCTTTCATTTTATTTGCTAAGGAGTTATCGATAGCAGTAATTTGCTGATGATAATGCTACGGGTTATAAAGGAGAAAAATTAACAAGTTCTGTTAAATGAAGAACTGGGCTCTATGCCTTGCTTTCTCCCGGCACATGAGCTGACACAAGGCAGGGTTGCAGGCAGTGAAGGTGTCGAGGTCCCTGATCGAGGTGGTGCTCACCGTGACCGACCACCACCGGGATGCTGGGCCACAGCCCCAAGCACAGCTCCTCCCTGCCAGCACGGAGGGGGCTGATGGACCAGCTGCTGTTAGCACAGCTCTAAGTACAACCGAAAGGGACAGAAAGAAGGGCAAAGAGCAAAACAATGTGGTCTGGGCACAATAAAGCCACAGGCTGAGTTTACCCTGCCACAGCTTTAGGTGGGACTCTCTGTCCCAGGTTACATCCCTGTAACTGGACTTTGGAGAAAGCCAAGAGCAGGGATTAAGATGAGTACTCTGGTAACTCTGAGCTCTGGTACTGACCCAACCACTGCTTTCCCCAGGTCTTGACTGACTTCTCAGATACACTGCTGTAAATCCTAAACATAATCCTCAGCCATCTGTGGGAATACATATACAGTAACATAGGTACTGATCTGCCCAGCTCACTGTGAGAATGGATTTCATACAGTTTGTAAAGAGCTTTGAGGAGGAAGCCCAAAGCACATGCAAAATATTGTTGTTTTTACCCATTGCTGTTAATGGATGGTATTTTTGATGTTAAATAAATACATGCAGAAGGTAAAATAATCCCAAAGAGCAGCTCCTATCTGAGGAGGGAAAGGGTTAAGAAGGCAGCGGTGGCCTTTGCCTGGGCAAGGCAGGATGGGACGGCTGGGGATATGGCATGGCCTGGAGTTTGATGCCTTTGGTGGCTCTTTCCTGACACTTGGGCTCACATGCGCAGTGATTTTTAGGAAATCGGCATCTGTTCACCAATCTCTGAAGTAGATGCTGTAAAACGTACTGTATTTTGTAGGTCAAATGAAGTTCAGTCATTTGCTAAGCACCTTGAACTCCTGGGATGAAAGCAGCGTTGATCAATTCCAGAAGTCCTGGCTCAAATCTAGACTTGGCGCCAAGCTGGGCAGACCTCCAGCCACACACGAAGTCAGTAGGGTGCTGCCTGAAGAAAAATGCTCAGGAACTTCAGGACTGGGTGCTGGCGAAATAAAATATTGTCAATACGATTGCTGGCGTTAATGAGGGTCCAACCCTTTCCGTCCCTCAGATAAAAGGCACTAAGTAAAAGCGTAGTGTTAGCACTGATGTTTCTGCAGTGTCAGAGATAAGCCGTGTGTCAGTGAGCTAGCATCTCTGTCGGGCACTGCGGTGTGCAGCAAACACTGCCATAATGGTCACCGCAGGGAAGGTTATGGGATGCATGGGAGAGGCTGCAGAGCTTTTCCACTAAACTGGTCACCTGGAGTACCCTGAGCCCCCAGGTTTTAGTATTTTATTAATTTAGATGTATGCAACGGTGCAGAGGACAGTGTGGCTTTTACTTATCCTAGTGTTAATGCGCTCATCCCCTCTGTGGATGCAGGTCTCATGCACTTCTTGGAAAGCAGGAAAACCATTGTGGAGTTGTCCTATTTTCCAGCTATTTTCTGTAAAAGGCAGTCACACCAATCCACTTTTTCTCCACTGAAAATGAACAGGCATTCCCGACTCTCAGCTGGAAAACTTGAGGAAAAATAGGATCAAAGTGTTGGACAGTTTGCAACCGATGGTCTTTAAGTCCAGCTCCTGGCCATGACTCTGGCTGGAGGCTCCTTGGCACCAGCACAGCTTGTGCCTTTTCAGAGATTCAAAGTGATGATGACTGTGGCACACAGCAAAAAGGAAAATACAGTTGCACATGTCACCTCAGGGGGGAAGAGCAGATCGCAGGAGGTTTTCCAGCCTGCCCATGCCTGCTGCTGAACAAGGTCTGTGGCTCTCCACCCAGCCAGCTCGCGAGCTGCTCTTTGTCCATTTCCCTGCTTTGTTCCTCATTTCCTTCCAGCAGGATGAGCTACACCTCAGGATGGTTGATGGGGAGGCTCCCGTGGCTGCGCTGGAGCCAGGGCCAACTCCTCTTGCCACCTTCTGTCAGCAAACTGTATCCAGATTGTGGCTGAAACACCAGGCAAAAAAAAAGCAACTTCTCCACGGGTGTCTGGATTTCACCTTCAGTTCTTTTCTTCTACAGTTTTTAATTTTAATTTAGGCTAATTAATGTACTAGCGGTTATAGATGTGGATTTATATGTTTAGGTGCCATTAGTAAAGCCCTGACATTATGGATTTCATGGCCAGGCTGCCACTTGCTGTCTGCACATCTGCCACCATGGGCAAGTTACGGGATATAGAGAGTTTGAAGCGTAACCAATAGGCAAGAGATGGCTCCCAAGTACTAATTTAATTGTAAAATCTTTGTTTTTCCCTCCCCCATTTGCTGCTTGTGGTGCTTATGGAAATTAATTTAAAAGTATTGTGCAATTAAAAAAAATTAATGGTTTCCTTCCTCTGGAATTGAGAGCTTTCTTCTGAGCAGGAGGGAGGGGCTTATGAGCATGTCTTTCCTTTTTAGGGGGCTGAATAGAGGCTTCTATCCTCTCATGTTTTAATTAATTTTTCTATAGTTGCTTCATTAATTGATATTTATGTGTGGCTTGTTGTGCATAAATTCTGGAAACAGCGCGTAAGAGGATGTTCTCATTACAGCTCTACAAGTGCTTGGCCAATACTGGAATATTAATAATAGGAGTCGCATGGAGAAGTACAGTTTCTTTCCCTTTCTCTGAGGTTTCTGTCCTGTATGGTGCCATCACAGAATAAACAGTTGCTTCAAGAAAGACATTTTTTTTGTGTGCTACAAGAATACTATGTCTATGGAGGTAAATGCCTAACTGATGGGGATGCAGCTGAAGTACAGTCTGTGTAGCACTGAGTTTGGTCGGCCCTGTAAAACTAAACATGGACAAAAAGCATCTTCCTGTGCGCACCTTTCCCAGTCCTGCCAGCTGGTGGTCCAGCCTCCGGGCAGCTTCCCGCTGTGAAGGGCAGGCAAGGACCCAGCCAAGACATTTCTGAAGGGTGATGTCTGCTCCCATTCAGCACCCAAGTGCCCACTGGACAGTCATTCTGCTGCAGAAATGTCTGAGGGAGAGGGGCCCACTTTTGTCACTGCATGTTAAAACCACATCCTCTCTGAAATCTGCTGAGATCATGCTTCAGCCCAGCAGCCCTTCCACTCATAGTGGCTAATTTAACCTTACCATGAGTAATCTTCCATGTTTAAAATGAAAAATAAAAAAGAACTGGGGATTTATAGGAGCAGAAGTTCTGGGTTTCTGGGACCATGGCTGCAGTTTAGCAAAGCATCCGTCCATCACCCACACGTGGGAGCATCCCCCCCACGATCACACATGTCCCCGACCCAGATGCTCCGGCACGTGCTCCTCAGTGGCCGTGTGCTCAGCAAGTCAGCACCCGGCTCTGGGTGGGAGTGCAGCACAGAGCCTGCCCACAGGACCCCAGCTCACACTGGAATCATTCAGTGCAGCCACTGTTCCCTATGGCTGGAAATCAAAGTCTGATGTACTTCTTGTCAATGCTCACGAGCTGTCCCTAGGTTGGCATTTCTCTGTTGAGTCATGGCTAAAAAAATCTCCCCCACAAAGCAATCAGCCAGTGTCCCCTAAAGGCACATGGTCTGCTCAAGAGTGGCAAGTTATGATCTGCCCATGGAGCTATTGTTATTTGAGATTTTATTAATCATTTACTACATTTTATGAGGTTAGTCACCTGCATCGTCTCTGTGCTGACACAATAATTTACCACTACAAGGATGAAAAATAAAATAAAAGATCATTTACTGGCAGCTCACAGTGCACTTACCAGGTTACAAAGGCAGCTGGTGGAGAGAGATTTCTGCTGGGGAATCAAAATAAAACAAAAAGGGATGATGAGGCACAGCCAAAAGGCTATCACTGAAGATCAGTTTTATACTGAAGCGTGTGATAATCAATTATTCAGAAACGTGGTGTTGAACTATCTCTCCCCATGGGTTTATAAGCCTCTCACTGGCTTAGCTCTGGTAACAGTTATCCAGAGATATGTAAGCGTATCACTGGGAGCCACAAGAGGACACTGATATTAGGCACATAATGTAGATAAGCAGGATATTACAAAGCACAGAACTAGCTCATGTCCTGCTGCAAACGTCTATTACTCCATCAAGGTCAATGGTATCCCCACCAGCTCTCACCAACTGTGGGCTGGACCCACAAGCTATCACATGGGACTCAGAAATGAAAAAGCCCCCCCAGGCAGAGGTGGCCTGGGGTGGGTCCTTGATGCTCACGTTCAAGGTGGGAGCAACAGATAGGGCTAAGCTACAGGCACACAGCAACCTTTCTCACTGCTTGGCTTCTTGTAGCAGGCCACTCGGGGAAGTGCAGGACATCTCATTCCTGCGTGGGCAGGACGTGGACACAGCTGGCTGTGGCGGCTGAGCAGGGTGCTGCGCCATGCAACCAGTGGAGTAGACCTGGGCAGGAGGTTCGAGTCTCCTTAAAAGCATTCTTCAAAATAATTGATAAATTATTTAGGAACTATAAATGGCCAGGATAAATCTGTTGGTAAGCAGCAGCACAACACAGTTAGTTTTGACAACTGACAATTTACAGCCACCGGTAGACCGCTGTTAAGGATATTACTCACATGAATACTCTTACAAGGATAACAAATAGCCCCCCAAACCTCCCCCTGTTCAGGTTCTCTCCTCCTGGCTCCCCACGACTTCGTTCACTAGCTTCTCCAGCAACGCCTTGCGTTGAGCCCTGCCATCACTTGCTACTCTGGGTATTTCCCAGGCAGTGGACACTTGCAGCCCCTGGCTCGTCGCTGACATGGCAATGAGGTGTGGGATTTCTCCCTGGCCGCGGCTGCTGAGGTCTTGGCAGCAGTGGCTGCCTCTTGAAAGAGTGATGGGACATGTACAGCAGCCATGGTGATGCACGGGGAGGACCTCTGCCCCTCCCGCCAGTTGCACGCAAGGAGAAGTGACAATTTATTTTCCAGACCTACTCTAGGGGCTCCTCCTGCAAAGGGGGCAGAGCAGCTCAGCTGCTGATGGTGAAGGAGACGTCTGTCCTGCCTGCAGGCAGGCAGTAAGGCTGGGTGTCGGAGGGACAGAAACGTGTTAAAACAGACCAACAACCCTTCCCCCACTTAAAGCATTGATAAAACAAATATTCAAAAGTCACGTATTTTGCAAGTGTAGAGCTTTCCTAGCAATAATTAGCTTCTAAACATTCCCTTGTCCTGTATAATAAATGAACAGCATAGTAAATGTTATGAGAATAATTCATTATTCATCATGAATAACAAATGAAGGGAATAATTTGCCATCCACTAATCTCTAAAAGAGCCCCGCTTCTTTTTCAATCATGTGGGGATGCTGAGTGCTGAGGAAGAGGTCCGTGTTCGGTCGCACAGACCCCACAGCTGCTGTTGCTGCTGGGTGGGTGCCATGGCCTTGGGGCTGGCATGCTGCTGCTGTTTGCCTGTGGTACCGTGACACGACCTGTGCGGATGTCACCTTTTGCGTGGGTGAGGATGGTGGTGCATGTCTGATGTCCTTTCCAACCTCCATGCTCTTTTTTGAGCCCATCTGTGTCCACGCACGACTGTCACATACCTGGACAAGATTCATTCCTGCAACCCTGGCAAAGCCTCTAGCATGCTGCTGTACTTCAGCCATGAGAAAGAGCCCTGAGGTGCCAAAACAGCAGTCAAAGGCCTGGCCACACGGGTAAAAAGGAGGAATATTTTTTGGCCTGACCAGCTTCGTGACACACGCAACACCTGCCCTACCTGCCTAGCTGGGCTGGGGGATGTGATTGTCCCACCACGTTCAGCATTGTGGCCCGAATCTGGAGCCTTGCTCCCCCTCATTACCTGTCTTCCAGGGTTTCCTCTCTTTATGTCCCTACGAGGAGCTGTCCCTTTCCTATTTCCCAATATCAGATTTCTTTCTCCTCGTCCACTGCCAATCTGTTCTGGTGCTGCCCGTGTCCTTCAAAGATCATAGGGCTGGACCACTCCTCCGTGGGATTTAACCCCCTGCCAAAGCCTCCCTCTTTTGTCCTTCTCCTGGAGACCTGAGAGCCCCCCTAACCCCTTTTCTTGGGAGCTTAACACTGCTGCCTGCTTCAGGGTAGCGTTTGTGGACTCATTTCTGCGTTATCTCTGCTGATTATTATTTGTTTATTGCTCTTCCTTCTCTTGTGTTCCCCCAGTGCTCCAGATGACAGACAGCACATAAATCACTGTAATGGAGCACAGCGAACAGAGACGAAGATATACAAACTGTGTGTGTGCGTGTGCACTGGCAGATAAGCGGTGTCGGTGGATCCTTTTGGTGCCTTTCACAGCCCGGAGTCACATTGCACAGAGAGCGCAAGGAAGCTGTGCTCCCAGCCCAGGCATCTCCTGCTGCACCTCAGACCGCTGAGGATGACTGAGAAAACATCCTTGAGAAACGGGTCCCCGAAAAAATCCCTCCCTATGCCACGCTTGCCACCTGCCCTGGGACACTGGCAGCCCCTGCAGAGTGTTTTCATGTGTGATTTGTTTAAAAAACCCCAAATGTGTATGTGCAGCTGCTGGACCTGAATATAAAACCTAAAATCCTGCATTATGATTTTAGGAAGCTATTATTTTTTATTCTAACCTTTCACCTATATTATTGTTCCTGAATGTGAGTAAGCACCAAAACATAAAGGGTAGTTAAAAGCATCTGCCTTTTACACAGAAAGTGCCCCCATGTGAATTTAGCTTGGTGAGTAAGTTTAATGTTTTCCAATTATTTCAGCTCCAAGTTTTGCTAAACTTGCATTTTTTTAGACTATTTTTGAGTAAAGACTTCCATAGGATAATCAAGATAATGCCAGCAAACTGACTTATGACCTCCAGTATCTCAAAATATTCACAAACCTGCTGACTATCAGGGTATATTTTTGGTTCTGTGGACTTTCCATCCCTGAATGGAGTGATTAGCGACAAAAAGGGGATTTATATTTAAATCAGCGTGAGCAAATGAAACTCTGCTCTGTGCCAACAGCGGCCTCAGAAGAACACATCATGGTGCTGTGCTGAGGAACATTTGACACCTTGCTGGCTGCCACTCTCCATAAAACCCCACCACCCCAGCAAGGCCTGGACTTCTCTCACCCACCCAGCCACCAGGAACAGGAACATCAAAATCACGCAACACCTACAGTCTAATAGCACCGAACTTGGGAGCTGAGATGATCAGACCCCCAGAAGAAGTCTAGAAGACGCTTTCTGAAGACGACTGACACAAGAAGAGTCACGCCAAGCATTGCAGCTACCTACCAGACTTTCTGGGCTGCTCTTTTCCTCAGGGCAGTGCAGAGGGATGTTTCAGTCTCACTATTTCTACCCATACCTTCTGGCTCTGGAGGACTGCCAGATTTCCATGCATGTGCATGATTTTATGGCTAGATCCCACACAGCCTACCTATAAGAAGCCTGCAAAGAGCTTCCTTTGATACTCGCGGAGACCTGCAGTTCAACAGGGTCCCTAAGACAATCCATAAAATGGTGCATTTCCCAGGAAGCCCTGATTTAGACAGGCTGCTTTAACAAGAATTAAAGCACTAATCTGAACACACGCATGGGGGTACAAGCTACAGTTTGACCCTCCACATACGTGCTCTTCAGAGACAGTGAGATAACCCACCTAATCCTGGCTCATAGCATTGACTTGCAGAGTGGGACCTTAGTGCGGGTTAAAGGAAAGTTTACTAACATTTTGACCCTTTTAATTGGCATTATGCCATCTCGGGCTTTATCGGTCAGCTTTGAAGTCTAACCAGCTCCTTTGTGAGGAATTCATGTTTGGCACACTTGCATGAGACATAATGTGGTAACAGAGGTAGCTCTATATGTATGGTAATTTTTAGAGCTGAGTGACATTTTTCAAATGGATAAGTTCACTGAAAAATGCAGGAACCAACGGTATTTGTGAAAAAAATTAGAAAGTGTACAAATGTTTCATTTTGACATGTCAAAAGATATGGTTTGGTGATACAGAGACATTTTGTTTCAACATCATCAAAACAAAATATTTTGACTTTCTGTTTTGAAACAAGCTTTTCTGTTTAAAAACTGACCTAAATTTTAGGAAAGGATTTTTTTAAACCAGCATTATATAATACAAAAGAGCATTTCCTTTCCTCTTGAGGAAAACACTTGATTTTACTAATTTTCCCCCTGTTTTTGGATTTGACAACCAAACTGAAAAATCCATATTCATCTGCCTCTCTCACTGTTAACATGCGTGCCTCAGCTCCAGCTGCTAAAAGAAAGCAAAGCCTTCAACCAGCCACCCATCGCTGCTGCTACTCAACATCTCTGCTTTCACTGCGCAAAACGGGGGCTGCTAAAATGGAGTTTCGTCCGTGCCCAAGAGCACGGTGGCATCCCAGGTACGTGCGACCCTGGGTGACTCGGTGGCCCTGGCAGAGGCCGCGGACATGCCTGCCCGCCCCATGGCCGCAGCTGCCTGCAGGCCCACTGCACCTGGGCTTGCCCCCTGCCAGGCGCTCTGCCCTTATCAGGGCTTTATTTAGCCAAGCGGGTTAATAAATAACTGCGCGTTTCGCCAGCGAAGCGAACCCGTGCTAGCGTCTTATCTCCCTATCACGCACAGCAAGAGAGTAGAACAAAGACGGATTTGTCGTGTCCTCTGTTACTCATCGCCTGAAATGGCTGATAGGGCTCAGCAATGTGGCCGTGCCGCTTTTTAATGGCTAATTTATCTGCTTTCTACTTCCCTTCCCACCCGTGAGTTTCGATTCCAAAAATAGCTTTAATCCAACAGTTGCTGTGGAGCCAGCTCTGCCTATGGCCAGCTTGTCTTCTGCTCCAGCTCTGGTGCTCTCAGACAACAGCTTTGCTGGTGTTTAAGCTCACCGTCCTTCCCAGCAGCGCTCGCTGCAGAGCAGGGAACCTCTGAAACCCTCAGGCACATCCTTGCGTTCAGGACACTGCAGGTAGTGAGTCCCGGTGCCCTGAGCTGGGGAGCTGAAGGACCACAGGAACATCTCATGGTGGGGAAGTTCTTCAGCTGCTGCAACTCCCAGAGATGCTCAAAGCCACCCAAGCCCTCAGGGGTATCCTCACACACTGTAAAAGTCTGTTTTGGGGTTTAACATGCCCACAGACAGGATATTTCAAAGGGCTGTGAGCTCCCTGCAAGACTCACATCCCCACTAAGGTGTTAGCTGAGCGTCAATGGAAAAACCTCCCGTTGAATGCAGCACAGCCAGGATTTGAGCCCAGGCATCACCAACAGCTATCGACACACCTAGTCTTCAGTCTCACTGCTTTCCGGGTCTTGGCCTCCTCATCCAATCTAATCAAAAGCTTTTCTGCCCAGTGTCTATCTGGACACTAGCCATTACAGCATTTTCATTTCTGATGGGGTAGCTGGACCATGTTGCCACAGAAGCACATCCACTGCTTTTTCCCTTCCCCTCTGCGTCCCTTGGGGAGTTTGCTGCAAGATTCAGAATTGTGAGGAATTCCTAATAAACCACAATTTCCTATAGGTTGTTCTCATGCCCTTCGTGACACAAGAGCCTTCAGTGGTTTGTTTCTAGGATCTGCAGGAGAAAAGGGGTGCTTTAGTTACACTGGTGAGCAGGAAATCGAAAAGCATTTCAGTGCCCTGCCCGGCACTGTGGTTAGCAGCTTCTGGTTCATTCACAGTGCATTGCTAGCACCATTTGCTGCTATTTTAGTTTATTCCCTTTTCCTCCTACCCCTCTCGGTTTCCTACAACAACCCCGGGCGCAGATTGACGCTCGGTGGCTGAGATGGAGCAGTGACGTATCTGCAACACAGGGCTCAGTGGCCAGCCATGGTGACTCAGAGCATGCATAGCTGCTTTAAAAAAAGAAAATCTTTCTCCAGGACATCACAATTCAAAAATAATTTCCAGTTCTATTATTATTCTCAGCCCAGGGCAATCATACCGTGGTCTCCAGTGCAGCCAGCTCTGCCAGTCACTCCTGTTAAATATACTGAGTTTTCCTTCCAGTTTAGGGTTAACAAAAATTAAATTTGCACGGCCAAATATAGGCAGAGATTTCATTCCCATGAGGCCATGTCTGCATTATTGAATCCCACTCCTTTTCATGTGAAACAAAAATATACCAGTCACAGTTTCTTTGTAAAATAATATCCCACTGAATTATGTTTCAGGGAAAAAGGGTGAGTTTCAGTTTTCCGCTGTGATCACAGCAGTGAGGAATGAGTATTATCCAGGCTCCAGCAATGGAAAGGGAAATAGATGCAGAAGGTATGTACACGGCAGTGTTGCTGCTGCTCATAGTCGAGTCAGGATGGGTTCAGAGATAGCATGCACTGGATAAATATCCAAAATTTTCAGAAATTTGCAAACCATGTCAGAGTGACCCCTCAATGCTATATTTGTAAATATGTAGTAACAAATTCCTCCAAAAGTATTCACTGTCTTTGTTATTTGTGTTCCAGGAACATCTGGTCCTACACAGGGTTGCTAATGAGGAGGGGGAGGTTTTAAATTCGATTTGTGGGTTTTTTCACTTTCCCCTTCCCACATCTGTCTCAGGATCTTCTACTTGTGGATAATCCATAGATTTTAAAAATGAGGCAGAAAATATCTAATAACTCACTCTCCCCCAATACTTCTCCCAGTGCTGATCCATAGTGTCGTGATCCTAAACTGTGGCTGCGTGTGCTGCCGTGGGGTAAACCTGGTGGGGCTGCACCAGGGCGAGCGGGAACAGGGCTCAGCCCATGCCCTGGGCAAACCACCCCTGCAGCGCTGCGAAGGGGAGGAAAACCTGGAAAAACTGCTTTTAACACAGTAAGGTCTTCAAGAACAGGCAGAAAAACACCTGTGATCACACCCTGGATACGCCAGCGCTGATGTGTTCATTGTGGCCACATTAAGAATTATGACCAACAGTAGTAATGAGCAATAATAATTTATAACGCAATCAGCATGACGTTAACAGCTACGATTATTATTTTTGAACTTTTTAGATTTTTGTCAAGAATCTCAGTGCTGGTCTCCTACTGGGCAAAGCTGCTTTCACATTTGATGTTATAATCAGAAGTAGGGATCACCAGTAACCTGGTTGCATATTATCTCCCTTAAACATGAAGGTATGGCTCTATATGTATATAACCCATCATTTTAAATAACTTTCATGGCCTGCAGTGGCATTTCATAAGTTAATAACTAAAACATAGTTAGGTGAAAAATATTGTTGAATCGTTCTAAATGTGACTCTTTTACCGGCTTTTTCTTAAAAAGAAGCAACCACTTGAGGTTCCCAGGAGAGTTATGGCTGTGGAGGGAGTTAACTGTCTGAAATAGAAGTTTTCTGCCTTATCAGACTTCTTTCAAATGGCTTTTCTTCAAAATTACACAGAGTTTTGGAATTTCCCCTCCAAATTCTCTGTCTGCACTTTTGGCACTTGCTGTACCTATGCGGTTTCATCCCAGAAGGGTGCTGCAGACAAGTGTTGAATCTGCACAAATGTTTCCAAATCAAAACAGTCAAAGTGCTGCTCTATTTCCCTGGTTCTCTGATGTTTAGAAATAAACATTGGCAGTGCTTATTTAGGGCGTTCTGGAGCATTTCTGAGCGTGTCAGCAGCATGCTCTCTCCCAGACTGACGGAGCTTGCAATTTTGTTTTATGACTGGAAAGCGCAGGCTTGGAAACACTATTTTAAAAAAAGAAAAAAAGAGGAAACTGAAGTCCTGCGTGAAACACCTGCAGCAGCCAGGTATCTAAGCCACGGCACCCCGACGATCCCTGGGGACAGCTGTGAGCTGGGCCCAGTGACAGCCTGTTCCGGCGCGGGATGTGGCACAGCATCGCCCGGACCTCGGCCAGCACATGAACGCTCTTTTACGTGTGCCTGCAGCTCTCTCCCTGTTTATTTTCCCAGTTTTCCCAAATCTCCAGCCCTTCCCTCACGCATCTTCTTGCCTCCTGCTTCCATCACTGGAAGATATTTTTTCCACACTCCACCTAATCCTGTGTAAAAACTCCTTTATCTTCTTTCTCTCTGATAGCATGCTTTGCTCTCACCCAGAGAACCAATTCTAATGTCTAAATTTCCAAAATTATTTTCTTTAATCATTCTCTACTTCTTATCTCGCTTGTCTTGACTCCCTTTTTATAAGCCATGATTTGTTACTTTTAAGATTTACTGCAACATACAAATTGTTTCTATTTGTATCCGCATGCAAAGTCATTTGTGAGGTGTCTTGGGAAAAATTGCTTTAAAAACATAATACGAAAATAAACAGCATCAGGGAAAGCTAAGCTGGCTTATTGTCAATACATTTTCCACCTTAGGAGGTTTTCTGGGTTTTTTTTTTTCTCTGTCTTATCTCTGCGTCATTTACATCATTGCCTTTTTCTGGGAATCACTCCAATGGCGGGACGAAAGGGTCATAATTTGATGGAATACAGTGATGGTGATGCCGGATAAAATGTGAACACACTGTTCCATTCAGTTGATGTTACTGAGATAGCAGAATGTTGGAGAAAATGGATGACCTACTTTTATCCTCTGCATTTTACAAGGTGGCAAGATGGTTTTGAAACTATATGCAAAATCCGATGTCTGGTTTTGGTTGTACCAGTATCAACACTATGACTTCCATTTATACTGGTGTAAGTAAAACAGAAATTACAGAGTGAAGATAAGGGAAAAAGTACAAATATTTTTGTGTCTGCAGCATAGCTCCGCCCTGCTATTCTTGGGAAACTTCATGGCCAGCTCTGCTATGAAACGGCATTCAATCATCCTCAACTGTGTTTAATTACATTAGCAGTGTTATTGTAGCTGTTATCGTCTAAAGATATGACTGAGGCAGGGTTTATACACAGACGTAATATCATTTGTTGGACCAGCTGATACGCCGACAAGCTTTTTGGCATACAAGCCTGAAAAAGGGTTTGTGTGCCTGAAAACATCTCTGCTTTTATTTCCCTAAACTATTGTTTTTTTCTAATAAAAGGTAATATCTCTCCCTGTAGACTTGGTCTCATTTAATTATATTAGCATTGAAAATAGGTGAATTAAATTGCATAAGATAATTTGTTTTGTCCCCAGACCACGCTACTAGCTCCAACTGGGGCCCTCTGTTTCCAAACTGCTTGAAAAGATCTAGAGCATCAGGTTGCAATTATTACTATACATACATTAACTCATTTTAATGAAAAATATCATAAAGAGCACAAAGCATCATACTTTGGGCTCTGAATCTTTAAGAGAGGGCTGAGGCTCACAAGGTTTGTGTCACATGCAAAGCACCTGCTGTTGGTGCCAGCACTGGGTCTAGATGGGTCTCAGGTCTGATACAGTGTGGCAGCTTCTGTATCTCCACCTTGCTGTATAATTATTTTCATTCTGACCCATTGCTGTGTCTGGAAGAAACCCAAAGTAGAAGCCCCACAACACTTGAACTCATCATATTTCAGCTCAACACAAGTGAGAAGCATCCAAAATCTTTAGCCAAAATAATTTCTTACCAAGTTTCCAGCCAAATTTGCAGGCTCAAGAGAGTCCCTGAATCACAGATAAGCAGCCAGCCATTTGCTGCATAACTTTGCTTCTAATTACGAATGGGAAAACACAGTATATGGAGTCATTAATTGGTCAAAAATAACACTGGGAATTCGATGTAATGGGATCAATGCTTAGATACGATGATGAGAAATGAAAGTATTCAGTGCATGGGCAGAATCAAAGCTGCTTGGCTAGCAAAATGAAAGCAATTTTTAATGCTTCCCTGTACCTTGACTACACAGTGTTTAACTTCATGTTTGACTTTAAACATTACAGAATGGCTTTGTTTTGGTCACAGGTACAGTGGCCTCCTCTTAACGTTTATTCCTCAGGAGTAAGGATTTATTTTAATGCAGAATTTGCAGACTGAAAGGATTAATCTTTTGTATGTCTTCTTCCTTGGAGAGTTTTTTAGAAGGAATATATTTGTTTCATAGCTTTCTGAGTATATCTTTTAGTATAAGTGCTTGCTTCCTCTCCCCCCTTCTCCACAGCTTGTTTACTCTGGGAATAAAAACTTGACCTTGACTTTAAGGTCTTTAGTGTTTCAGACTGTACAGTCAGCAGAGAGTAAGGGGAAAAATCGATGCGAACTGTATTAGACGAGTAGAGAGTAATGCATAAGTGCTGGGAAGTCATCCTGGAAATGGAAACAACTGAGGTAATTCTTAAAAGAGGGCGCATCCCGCTGATACATCTCTTATGGTTAAAACCCCACACCCCACCTTCTCCTTTCTATACCCTTTTTTTTCCCCAGCTGTCTAACACAGCCTTGGGGCCATAAGAAGATGGGGACACACCAGAGACTTCCCGAGGTACCCACCTCGGCGGGTGGGAGGTGGAGTCAGGGGACAAAGCGGTGGCCCATGTCTTCACCTCCCGCAGCCCTGCCTCCACATCTGAGACTCTGGATATTAGAGAGGTCCTGTTAGCATCTCCAATAAAAAAATACGTCACAAGAATCAACAAGACAGGTAAGAAAGGACAGCTCAGCAGATAAGAGACATGACATTGTTAATAAGGTTATCAGCGACGGATCAGATTGTGTTTGTCACCAGTGGACTCACAAAGTACCCTGTCCGTACTGTATCTGGGAGAAACTCTGCTGTTTCCTTGCCATTTCTTAATTTACGGAGTGAAATCCTAGCTGAGCTGCCTTGGCATACTGTAGGGACATCGAGGTCGGGGAGGCAAAGTCAGACTGCACTACCAGACGTGCCTTTCCAGGAAGCCGTACGGATCATTGCCATTTAAATGCAAATCATGTTTGGTTCAATATATTTAAATACTAGTCAAATGTCCTCAGCAATAATAGCAGACTGTTAATACATATGTGTATGAAATTTTTAATTAATTAGATGGCATCAGAGTACCAGTTGTGTTCTCAAAACAGCTCAAAAGTACTCTTTTAAAGGGAATTAATATTTAATAGGAAAAAAATGCAATAGCTTCCTGAAGTCTTAATTAAACGCTAATACCTTTATGGCTTTTACAAGTGTTTTACTCGTAATTTAGTCTGCCAGGGAATTGCATCACTGGTGTTTGCTGCAACAGGGGGAGTGTCCTGGGAAGTACATCATCCATCAGGCTTTTTTTCTTCAGAGCCCTATTCCCCTTCTTAAACAAGCAATTGCTGAAAGACTTTGGGAAAAATGTCTGTCTTTCCCTCAAAAACAACCTGCTGGAGGATGGAGGAGGGGTTGGAGGTGGTGTAGCACCAGGCGTTCTGGCCCCCAGCCCGCTGCGGGCAGAGGCTCCAGGGGAGCTGCAGGCAGCGCTGGGGGCCAGCAGCACACACACATCGAGATTTCCCCCCCCCAATGGGAACCAAGTGCCACATTTACCCATTTCTTAGGATCGTCAAGTTAATATTCCCATAGCTGGAATGTTTGAAGTCACCTCCCAAATAGTGTAAACGAGTGTCCTGACCAGGTAACGGCCCCGCTTGAAAAAACTGCGAGATTAATGCCCTCCACATGAAAATAGCTGAGTTCTAGCTGCAGTAATGGCCATTCCTCATACAAGTTAAACCGACATATGTACATCCTCATTTGCAAATAATCCACAGGTCTCATCAAATAATTTCCATTGTCCTTTTATGCAATGGAAAATTAAGCAGAAGACAGCTAAAGTGAACTTCAAGCTGAAGCCCTCTAAAACATGCTGTTGTGAAAAACCTTGTTTAGAGTAACTTGAGAAACCAGCCGATAAAATTCAGTCACTTTTTCCAGGGCAGAGGAATTTATAGACCCTATCTTCAGCACAAATAATCTCTATCAGCTTCCCCTGATTTTAAAATTGGGTTCCACTAACCTTTATTTATAGTGCTTTCTCAGGACCACATAAGTTAGACAAAAATAGCATGGTAGCCTCTTTCCTGTTAAAGCATGTAAAGTATGCACAACGTCTAGCACTGTTTCAGCCATGGTTTTATTTCCATGACTGTTTCAGGGCCCCAGATGTTACTGCTTAAAGCCACCCTCTGTACCAGCAGGGCCTCTTCAGTGCTACTGCGTTACAAATAACACTAATAGTAGTCATAATAGGGAGTAGCTCTTAAGTTGCCTCATATCTTCCTTCAATTTTGTTCTTGCAACACCATGTCAGGACATTTTGTCTGAGCTGATGGGAAGAAGGGGTATTGATTTTCTCAAGATTGCTGGCTTTTTCGCATCCTTTTTAGTGCCAAGGGCTGGTATAAATTGCGGCAGGAGCACGGCACAGTGCAGGCATGTCTAGGCTGCACCGTGCCGGGGTTGGGGCTGCAGCAACGCCTGCTTGCTCAGACGGTTCACAGCAGGAGCCTTGCTTGAAAACTTGGTGTATTTTTAGTTGAGCTATGTGAGGGATAAAAGTAGGGCATTGGCAGAATGTACGGCAGAACCGTACAGGTTTTGCATACAGAGCAAAACTGGAGAACATGCAGGGGGGAGAGGGGAGGCTGGGCTGCTTCTGCCTTTCCTTTCATTCTGCTGACTTTGCGCAAAAGTCGAAAATCAGGTTTTACCCTGTGAACTTCCATGAGTTTGTACAATAGATGCGCGAGAGAAAACCAGCCTGTTCAGAGCCAGGGAGGAGCAAGCAGTCCCGCACCGGCCAGGTCTGCATGGCCGGCAGCGTCGGCAGGACCGATGGCCCTGTCGGGGGAGAGAGAGAGAGCCGGGATGGGAAGAGGTTTTGGCAGCTTCCTGGAGATACCGTCTTAGTGTTCACGGCTGGGAAGCCGAACAGGGAAATCAGCATCGCTCAAGGCGTTTCTCTCTAGCCTTATTCTGTGGTTTGGAAAGCAATTTGAATGGAAAATGAAGAGAGTTTGAGGACAAATCAGAGAAGGAAGATGGGACCAATACAAGAGGAGAAGAAATTAAAGTTTGGAGTGGAGTCTGGACTTGAAAAACTCTTCAGTATCAGTATTTCTCCCCACTAAAAGGAAGCATTTTATTTTCCCTGGAAGGAGACAAAATGAACAGCAGGGACTATTGTTGTGGCAAGAACACCTGGAGATGTGCTAGCTGCAGCAAGAGCTCGCTGGCAGGGATAGCAATGGCATAATTTTCAGCAACATCTGCAGTTGGCCCAGCAATGATCTCTCCTCATTAATTAGCAGAAGCAGTAGGTTTGCCAGACAGCCCTGTTGGCATTTGCCTTATTACTGAACCCCTTAACTAATGAGCCATCCTCTTCCCTTCCTGCTGAGTGAGGTATACCCAGTTTGGCCACAGAATGGGAACAGAAATCCAGTGTGCATCAAAGGGTGTGACAGTGCTTACCATCATTTCGTGTATATACCCTGTGGATCATATTTACTACAACCACATGATTCACCAGCAGTGGGCTGTAGGCCTATGGAGATAATAGCAGAAGTTCATCAATGACTCGCCTGTCTCTCCCTGTGTGTCTAATTTTATGCTGCAAGGCATGCAACCATGTATGAACGATTCTGGCTTTCACCCTTCAAAATTATTTTGGATTCTATGTAGTTTATTCACAATTCTGCCTTGGTCCTCCAAGCTGACAAACATGTCCTTTCACCTTGCCTCATTTTCTCTGCCTGAAAATAAGAACCATGATGCTGTCCTTCAGGAGTGATTTGGTTTCCAACAGCAAGACAATATCATAACCCAGCTCTGCTTTACCCCCATTTCCACAATATAGTCCAGCTATGCAAGAAAGCAACATGCAGATCAGTACACGTGGACACCCAGGCGCCTTTGCCTGGCCACTACGTGCCATCTCCATTGAGCACCGTCCTGGTGGTGAATTACCGCAGCAAGCAGCAATTAATACAATCCAGAGGAAGGCGGCAACCTTTAGCAAGCCTCTAGCAAGCTCAGCTTTCTTTTCCAGGGTTGCACTTCTGATCAGATGTCAACTCCTGGACATGGCTAGGGGACTGCAGGCTGTTACCTGAGGTTCTCCAGATCTTGGTGCAAGAGAGCTTCTATCGAGTCGTGGCTGTCTAGCCCTGTTAGTCGTGCTGGCAGGATCCCGTTTGCCTGCACACAGTGCTGAGCCTCAGGCAGTCTTGCTCAAGTCATTTCATGCACAGTTTAATTCTTTCCATAACGGGGAGGGGGATTTATTCCAAGAAAACTCGATCCAAAATGATCAAGGTGGCTTAATAACACAAGGCAAACGGCAGTGCTATGGCCCTGCTAGACAATAGCAAAACACATTCGGATACGCAGCTCAGACCTTGCTGCATTACACATGTAATTAGGTTGTTTCCATGGTAATGATCTAATTATGGTCTTCTTGGCTTTGTGTAATCACATTTGCTGCATTTTGGCAGAGCTGTTTTCCTTATTTTTGAACTGCAACACTTGGCAAGATGTTCTTTCTAAAGCCGAATAATAATTTTGCCTGATGGAAACCAACAAGTCTGTGAGATTTATTTAAAGCAGGGTTGAAGATACAAGACAAGACCAAACTGTATATATATATATATAGCATACATATGATATATGTGTATATATAAGGAAGGATTTTTATCCCTGTAATTTCTATTCCTCTTTCCTTCCTACCTTTTTTTGGTTTTTTGCAAGTGCTTAAAATAAGGAATTGTAGCAGTGGCTCCCATGTGGGAGAGGAAACTCCAGAGACCTCTCTTCTGTTCCTGGGGTTAGTGATGGACTGACCTAAGGGCATGAGGTTTCACCTCTCCCTGCCTTATTTTCCATGTCTGGAGATAAAGATACTGACTTCAGATCAAATGTATATGCAAAATGTGTATTATTTCTCCCAAGCTATTTCAGCTCCTGGTAAGCATGATAGCTTAGAGACAGCTGGTGAAATCCTGGCCCTGTAGAAGGCCAAGGGCAAAACTCTTATTGATTTCCACAGTGCTGCAATTTCCCATGTGGCTTCTCAAAAACCTTAGGAAAAAATCAGATACAAAAAGCGAAATCTAGCAGCCCTGATCAATACGAATTCTCCACCCTGCTGCCCCAGAGCTGAGCGAGCAAGGTGGTATTAGGCGTTGGTGGCACGTGCGGTATCTCTCTTACCTGCCACGGCACTGCGGGGGAATGTGGCTAGGGGATTTGTTGTTCACAAGTGGGATCCTCTTTACCAAGTCCACCCCTCCCTACAGCTCAGCTTATTCCTCTGTGATATAGGGTGGTTTTAGGGAGGTGTGGGGTTCAAGGTTCTGCTGGAGCCAGTGCCCATAGGGATTTAGTGTGGTCCGTGCTCTGTTGTGCAGAAGAGGAGCTTATTATAGCCTGCAATCTCTCCTAAGGCAACTCTCTCCTTGAAGTCAGCTGCAAGATCTGGCTGTTAGTTATCGCTTATAAAGATTTTTAAAGCTGTCTTGCAAAACAAAAGCTGTATTTCTAGCTTGAGCAATAAGGGATCTGGGGAAAGATTGGAGATGAAAGGTCAAGCAAGAGGAGCTTGTGAAATCACACCGGAGCAGAACTGCAGGCTGCAGTCAGCCAGGAGCTTGCATTGCAATTGACAAGGCTATTCACGGAAAGGTTTTTGATCAGAGTTGCCATGACAATAGGAAACACCTAAAAAAGATCTATGAAATGTTATATCGGCATCAAGCCAAGAAGTTAAGCCAAATCCTACGCTCTGGTTATTCCTATGAGTCAGTAGCTTTCATAGTCGTATTGCTAAAGGAAGGATTTAGTCCTCTGACTTTGAAGATTTGGGAAAACAGGTATGAAATGTAAATTATGGTAGGAAAGATTCATGCTGTAAAGAATTTGCTGCGGAAGGATGTTGGAAATCTTGCAAATACTGTTTACAGGTCTTGCTTAGCGTACTGAATGTACACACAAGAGAACACAGTCCTCTGATTTTGATGGACAGGTGGGTATGGTTGCTTTCTGAATGAATACAATATAACACCCACTCTGCATATCCTCTAGGGTCTAGGGATTGAAATTTCCATCTCTAAGCCTTTACAGAGAGATTTCAAATCCAAAATGAGTGGCACTGAATTTCAAGGACTCGGCAAATGTAATTCACTTTTGAAAGCAGTGTTTCTCAAGATATCAGAGGTGAGAAGAACACCTGGTGTTGCCATTTTTTGGCATGGATAATGATGTGAGGGTGAGGTTTTTTATTCTTCATTCGATGCATCTCTGAGTGCAGGATCCTGGGAGAATACAGCAAGGACCAGAGACTGTGTCCTCTGCTGGAGTTTTTTCACAGAACTGACCATGCTCTTAGCCCAGAGAAAATAAGTTATGCTATTGAGCCATATATTTTGATGTTATGTTCTTCAGAGAACAAAACTAACTGTGACTGGCAGTTGCCACTTAAGTTTTAGCAGATTGACACCTCTCAAATGCCAAGATACACCCAAGTAAGCCCACAACAAATGCCTGTGAATGGACAGGCAGCACAGCAGTCATGATGAAAGTCAAATAACAGCAGTGAGTGGGGTGGGATTTCAGGTCTGTTCTGTTGCTGCTCCTACTAAAGCCCTTTCTAAGGACCTTTCTGCAGGTCACAGCTAATTGACTTCCCCATCTTCCCTACAGAGCAGGCAGGTATGAAATGTGTACCCTACTAGAACATTGTTCTCCACTGATATACATCCACCTCCTGGATGGGATGATACAGCAGCTGGTAAACAGGGCATAGTGTTAATAAGACAGTTTGTGCCCCCAGGTACCCTTCCTGTTCCTCCTTCCCTGTCTTTTCAGCCAGCCAGAGGGAGGAAGAGGAGGGTGGTAATCAGCTGGAGGTCGGTGGCTCCAAGGCTGAGGGAGGAGAGCAAGTACTCCTTGCTGGGAACCAAGATGCAGCAATCCTGCTTGCTGAAGGCTGGGGCTTCCCAGAACCATCACACCACCAGGTCCTCACTGGAAACCCTACAGAAAAGCCTTCTGCTGAGGGGTAGCCCAGCTCTACCAGCAAGTGCCTGGGTGAACTGCCCGAGGGGGGTGGTTGGATCCTCTCTGGATTTTGTCCATGCAGTACAGCAGTGTCTTATGGGATACATACCATAACCATGAGGGGTATCATCTCCTGCTTCTCCTCCAGTCTCCTCCCCGTCTAACAGCTCAGCAGTGGAAGGGACAGGCTTGTCTCCAGAAAGAATAATGGTGTGTTGATGAGAATTCTGTTCACTGAAACTGCTGGTTCTTGTACTTTTGAGCTCTGGTTGTGGGACTGAGAACATGGAACAGTATATTTTACTGTCCAGGCTGCATAGATCCCCCTGCTGTGCAAAGCCTCGCATGTGAACCACAGTAATCACAATCTCTAGCCTTCAAGGTATTGCACACTTGTAGGACTAAAATCAGGGCTGAGGAGCCTGTCCTTCTTTCCACAAGTTTGAAAATTTCATTAATGTCACCAAGGGTTTTACGTGTGCCTGCAGAAGAGACCAAATCCCTCAATTTATTCTGTCCTTGTTTCCTTCTTTCGTAACCCAGATATTTCCATAATATAGAGCAGCAACGCCAAGTGCCGGGTGCCTCCGTTCGTGCTGCACAGGCTCCATATGCTGCTTATCTGTGTCAACCCAGGGAGCTCTGCAGTTGCAGGAGGACAATTTTCAAACTGTATCTGTGTAAATTAGAGCTGACACTCTGCAGCTTTAATTCACGGACTGAACCTGATCCTTGCTCGCACCCTACCCATCGGATAACCTTAACACCACGATCAATACATCCAGATAATTACAACTAGTAAGAGAGCTAAGTGTATGTTTCCAGGTTTTTTCATCAAAACAAAGTCCTAGTGATATGTTCCTGCCAAGGTTTATACAATTCTCTTTTATTACACGAGGAGCTCACACAAGCCTAATACTGTATAATACTTTTTACATGAACGCTCTCAACCAGAAATTCCCTCTCATCTAAATCTAGCTCATCTATCTTGGTACGAATCTCTAATTCTGCATGTGTAGGGGGGAAACTGTCCCTCTATTTCTCTGTTGATCTAGTGCCAAATCTATGGACATCAACAGCCAGAATGAGAATGATTGAGAAAAATGAAAAACTGGTCTGCGAAACTTCAGCGATTTCACCTTTGGGTTTCAGCAGCTAAAGGTGCTTGATTTGATTTCCCACTTTCTCCTAGTCAGCCCAGATCTTGTTTCTCAGACATATGTTGCCCTGTTGCTCTTTACATATTTGCTTTGCTAATGGTTGAAAGAAACTTGTCCTTTGCAGACATTAGGAAGAGATACTGGCAAGCAGAAAGCCATTTCACACTGCCCCAGGAAGCACCAGACAACTTAGAGACATCCTGATTTTCTGTGTCAGGTGGAGCACCAAGGAGGACACTGTTTCTGACCACAGAATGGTGACTCCCAAGCCAAAAGAATATGGGACCATTCATTGCATGGTGTCAAGTGAAACGTCAGCATTTTTTCCATTTTCAGTTTAAATTACACAGAATCAACAAGGTCTACAAGACATGGGTCAGGGTACCTTGATCAGCACTTAAGCAACAGCTCAATTATAGATAAATCTCACCTCTGTGCACTGGAGAAACACAAGTAGGTGAACCCTCTTCCTCTGAAGTGTAATGTCCAGCTCTGACTTCTAAGACATCTGGAGTTAAACACCAGTAGTAATCCTGCAGTGGGAAGGAAGCAAAATGACTGCAATCATTAATTGTGCTGCTATAAATTCTCTGGTATAAGAAACTTTCATCAGTGCACACAGTTGTGAAGAAGCCATCATAGACATGGGCTGTAGCACACATATACACACACACAGAGCATATGTACACACAGAGAGATCAATAGATTGCATATGGTGCACATGGCATAATTCATGACTTTTCTTGAAGGCTGTCACAAATCTGAGATGTATTGGGTGAGAAGAGTACAGGGGTAGTCTTTTAATTAGTCCACAGCTCAGCTGCGTTGTAAAATTTACTCTCTGACATTGCACTCAAAATTTATAACCTTTTAAATCAAAGGAATATCTCAGAGACTGAGCTTTTGCTAATCAGAGGTGTTAATGATAAAAGCACAAGCCTGAAAAAGGGACGTTAGACAATTATTCACAATATTCAGAACTGTTTCTCAGGCCAATGTGCTACTCTATAAGAACTAATCTGGAAAATATATGGGGCTCCCAGCTGTCTCGCTCATATCTGTATATTATCTGCCTGGCGCTGCTGGAGGTGGTGTCACGGGAAAGCTGTGCTTCGCCCATCTGTGGTGAATGCTTCCCAGGACTGCTTGTTACATGAGCAAAGTATGGATGCTATGGGGCCTTCAGCTCAAGCACATCCATACTGGAGAGTAACACGCCTTGGTGAACACAGCCAGGGCTCAGCAGTCCAGTGAGACCTAGAGCTAGACTACAAGGACAGGCATGGTACTGGCTTGAGATGGTTTGGGGTGGTGTAGTAGATGACTGTGGCTCTTGGCTACATGGACATTTTGCTTCAGTAAGACACACACTGCTGTCCCTTGGCTTCTTGGAAGCTGTGGCCAGGTGTGACCTACCTTTTGTTAAGACAGGAAGGAGAATGACATTATCTCCAAAGCTGGTTTGAAGAGATACTGAGTGCCTTCTGTAGAAACAACTGTTCTCTGCAAAAGTTTATGTTGTGCAGGTGTTCCTTACTGCAGGGCAGTTATATCGTAATGCTTTTTCGTACATCAGACTGCTACTGAAGTTGATGGTAAAAGCACAGCCAGACAATCTTGCATCACTGTCAAGAACAAGGGCCATTGTGGGGGTGGTGTAGCAAGTGCTGTCACTACCTGAATAGTAATCTATGTGAAAAGAGAGCCAACATGCGATTAACTGGCAGGGAGTTGTTGGAAAACGTTTATAAAAATTTAACCTTCCTTCATCCCCCAAGTCAATTTGTTTTCATTTATTTTGAAAACTTTCTTTTCAGTTTTGTCCAATTACAGGCTCTCTTGCAATGAGTTTTCCTTGCAAGCCACATGGTTCTTTCATATTGAAATTTTTCATTCGGAAAATGTCTAAAGGCGCATTTCAATCATTGGAAACACTTCTCCTTCAAAAATATTGAAAAACATTGCTTAAACCAGCCACTAAATGTTTCAGTGTCTGCTATTCTGTGATTTCTAAGCATGACTGTTGAAAAAGTCTCAACTGCCACTACAGCGAATTAACCTGGAAAATCCTTTGCTCTTTCAGGTAGGGCCCAGGCTGAGGGTCCAAAGAGAAAGGCATGAACAGAAGAGACTGACTTTTGACACTGGTATACCCTTCTGTATTTCTTACATCTATATCCATATGATAAACAGTAGATTAGAGTTTCCCAAATTAGGTAGACCCCAAACAGTTTACAGGGTCTAAGTGGCCACTATGTTTGGGTTTGTTCATTTGCATTTTAATCAGCCCCAGATGGAAAGGCTATTCCCCACCCTGCCGAGGGATCTGAGGCAACTGCACTGCAGATTCTGGTCGTTGGGGGTGAGTACGGCTTTGTTTGCAAAAAGTAGTGAAACTCCTTTGTTACATTTGGTGATAGCTAAAAGGCTCTTCAGTATCACCAAAGAAAAGGAAAAGAAAGATGTTTGGTGGATAGTTTTCCACATTTTCAGTAACCCTTTCTATTTTCAGAAAACAGTCTTAAGAAAAACACACACACAACGCTTTGATATATCAAGGCACCGGTTGCAAAGGTGGCATTGGCCCTGCTCCTGCAGGTCCGTATGTTCTGGGAAATGCCAGCCCCCCCGAGGCATCTGCAGCTGCCCTGCCCAAAGGTGACAGAGCAGGAGACGGTTGCAGGCTCCCAAGACCCTAGCCCATCCAGAAAGCCCAGCCTGCATTCCCTGGCACAGCCCTGCCCGGGAAGGATTTTGCATCCATGAGGAGGGACCAGCAGAGATGTGTGGTTTGGATGCTGTTGGCTGCGGGTAAAAGCCTGGCAGCAGCGGAGAGCCTGGGGAGGCCCATTAGTTAAGAGCTGAGGCACCCGATGCCGTTATCATTAATGCCTTCAGCACAGGACAGGACTGCAATCAATTTTGTAATAAATCAACCCATTTTCTAATATGAACCAATTTATCTGCCAGGCTGACTTGCCAAACACTATTAGAGGCCGAGGTCAAACTGAAAAAGACATATCACATTTTCAGCTTCTCGTCTTAACGTTGCATCTCCAAGGCACACTCTACAGTCACTGGTTCGCAGCTCTTTACCCTCCCTGGAGACTTCTCCTTCAGGACACTTTCATTTATAGATGATGCAGGCACAGCAGGAATTACATATTTAATGCCAGCCACTAACATGACAGCATTAAGTCTGAAACTAGCACCTGTCTTTTGTCACCACTGCACAGTATTTATAGAGACTGGACAAAATATTATTTGAAAGGCTTGGTTTGCAGCACAACCAAGAAAATCCTGGTTTACTACAACTAAGCCTATGCTATGATTTTTATCTGTGCTCATTTAGGCTACAGCTCTAGTGGAGACACCCAACTTAAAGAATTAGCTATGGTAAACAACGCAGAAGAGAGATTTGAGATGGTTATTTATAGAAGGAATCATGCAGAGATGACTATAAAAATCATTAGTATATAACAACTACGGATAGCATTAGTCTAAGGATACACAGAAGAAACAAAGGAATCTCTGCCTGGAATGGTCATTGTACAGCAGAGGCTTGTGAAGAATTCACATATACGTGAGCTAGGAGCTGAGATCTGCTGGCAGCCGGGAGCCTTGGACTGCACCAGATGAACACACACCGATATTTAACTATTCATCTGATGTTACAGAGTGGCACAGTCAGCCATTACCCTTCCCAGATGAGCAGAGAATATCGATTATCCCATTCAGAAGAGTTAAGGTCTTACTGAAAGCAAGAATAATAATAATTGCATGAGCAGTTAGCGTGCTGGGTGCGTATGCACGGGAGCCTGCATGTAAACAGCGGGTGAAGCTGTCTTCTAGGGGAGGGGCACTGAAAGATGGAATAAATGGGCTTAGTCTAAGGAAAAACTTGGGGATAGGATAGCGTAACCAAAACTGCAGGACAAAAATGCATCGAGGTACCTTGCAGCAAGGCAGATACTAATCAAATACAAGTCAGGCATGAGTAAATTCTCTAACAACACAATGACTACCATGGCAGCAACACAAATGCCACCAGCACCCAGTCTGAATCCAATGGCATCCCTGGCAGCAGTGACATGTGCTCAGTTTTTTCCAGACTTGTGTCCTTGTAACTCTATACTTACACCACTATTTCCATTAAACTAATGGAAATAAATTTCAGATTGCAGTAGGTGTGTAAGGAATTTTATACACCAATTTACAACAATGCCAACAAACCAGTCAGAACAATATTTTTATCAAAAAAAAAGGATCACAAGGGCTAGTACTTCTTAAAGAGAAGACAAAGCATTACAAAAGCAAAACTGGGCAAAGCATAGCTGAACAAGAAGGCCGCTCTGTAGAAATGTCAGTGGCACAGGTAGTTACTGGAGACGCTGAGGGAGGTGGCTGGTTTGACTCTTTCTCGCAGAGTTAGTTCCCTCTGGTGCATTTACTTGAAATCTTTTGGGTTTGCACTTACAGCACTTACCTACTGGAAAATAACTCAGACTGTTAACAAACCCAAAGTTTTTTCATTCCTGGTATCTCACTTGAAACAAATATCCCTTAATATTCTTCCCTAACGCTAATTTATTTTATGTTTTCCAGGCAGAAATGGTCAAATCCACAGTAAAGAAGATTACTTAAGATAGGCTTTTAAAAAATCATGCACGCAAAGGCATAAAGGATGCACTCTCTTAACCTTTCTCTTCCAAAGCAGCTGACCTTTTTCTATCCTAGATTGTATTTAGCTGATGTACATCTTCAGATGCAAATATGATTTGATACAAAGCCTGCTGGACTCAGTGGAAGGCTTTCCACTGGCATTCATCAGCACCGAGCCACATCCATACTACTAATGAAATTTCTTAGATAACAAGAATAAATATTATGAGTTTTGTCACCTTTCTTATAAATCCAGACACATTCATATTAAATTTGGCACTAACTTAGAATTTCTGAAACTTTGGTCCAGAGGGCTTTCCATACTTAGCCATGAGGCTAGCTACAATGAGAAAAAAGCAGCAGGAAAGTAGGCAAAATGGTGAAAGCCTGTTGCCCACATTTTGAATGGAAGTGCAATGAAAGGAATAGGTTCCACAGAGCAACCACAAATTACTTCACCATGGCCTCACAGATCCGAAGTGGTTTGTGCTGATGACTTTGGTATCAACAGCCAATTAGATGCAATATTATTTTTCATAAATTTGACCCATGTGATTTTTGCATAATGTTAAAATTGAAGAATTGAAGAAAAATTATTTTGGATTGTCATGAATTTGTTTTTGTTGTGTTTTTTCCCCAGAAAAAAACCCCAAAGCTCTAAAAGTTAATATTCAGTTGACTAATGTCTGTTTCAACCCAACTTCAGATGAACCTTTTGAAGTAATTAAAAATGGAAATTTTTAAACCAACTAATTTAAAATACTGCAAAAAAGAGTAAAATTTTCATGTCTGAATGCCAAAACTGATCATTTAAACTTTAGAAGTGAAATTTCGTACATAGCTTCTGTTCCTTCAAATCACATTTTCTGGGGACTTTCTTCTTTTCATCAAAATGTCCGATGGACAGTGGATTTATGCACTGCAACAGATCTGGATGAGCGCAGTGCTGCAGCTCTGTGCCAGTGGAGCAGGGCAGGAGGCACGGAGGATGCCAGCGAAGGCGTGCCTGGTGGCTGGGGATGTCACCTGGCTTTCTGACCTGCGTCCCTGAGCAGAGAGACTGGTTTCACCCCTGGAGCTGAGAGAAGCCCTGCTGACCCTTCAGCTGCGTTCGCCCCGCCTGGCAGGGGTGCAAGGGTTGGGGCACCCATCACACAGCTAGATGGACACAGTGACCCCCTTGCCCACTGAATTCCACACAGTTCTTGTTTGGATAGTCATTCTTATGAATGAGTGCATCAGGAAACTCTGCAACAACAGTAAAATACCTGCTCTGAAGTGAGTTGCAATTTCTTTCCCGATATAAACCTATCTGTAGAAAATGATCCCACAGCCACTTACATTAAACTGTCAGTGAGAACATCCCTTAAAAGCTTTTTATTCTATTCTTAATTTACGGCATTTGACAAGGAAGAGAATTGAATATCGCTGGTGCCGATTCCAGCACAGCTCAGCCGATTTGCTCTGGCCGAGGGCTGGGCCAAGCGCCCGGCAGCCCAAGCCGTATATCCTGTTTTTTCATTAACAGATATTGTCACTCCACCACCTCTGTGCTCTGTTTTTATCCAGCTACTGAGCTCTGGAAACCATTAGGTGTCTTTCTCCATTAGGCATTAAGATGTACACGTATTCAAGCAAGAAGTTTTCCCCGGTTGCATAACATTTCCTCTCCTTTTTCACCAAATGTTCTCATTTATCCCACAATGGTTTAGACACTGCGGGTGGACAATGCACCAGCAGTGTTTGTGCTGCTTCTGGTCGTGGTGTCCGGGAAGGATGTGGTCCCAGCAGGGACCATGTACCACTCTTACCCAGAGCAGCTCACAGCCCTGAACCCTCAGGCTCCATCAACTGCTTGGGGACATTTATAAAAGATAGCTAAGAAAGAAATCCTACTTTTGGTTGGCTTCAACTTGCTGCAGCTTTAGCTGCAGGTCCACTGGAAACTGGTATCTGCAATCAATAAAACTCAGAACCCAGAATCTCCTTTAAATTTAAGAAGAAAAAGCCCAGACCTTGTGATGCTCCGGAGGTGAGCTTGCGAGCAGCTGCTGACAAATCCTGACTTTTGAGGGGAAGATATCTGTGTGTTTTTAAGAGCATAGACCTTGCTTCTGCTTGGTGTGGGGGCAAACCAGCAGCATCTCCACAGGCTCACAGACCTTCACTGCTGTACAATCACTGCCACATCAGATGCTTCAGTGTCATAGCATCAGCTCATCACGAAGGGGAAAGGGCTTCCCTTGATTGGTATTTCTTTCTGATCAGTAGGTACTTCAGGAAGCAGTTTCTGAGTGTTGTCTTCTGCGGCATGCACTAGGACAGCCGAAGGTTTCTGCCCCAAGAGGCGTGCCCATGGTCAGACAGATGTGGTGTGGGACAGTGAATCTTAGCTGTGTCTCCGAAACTTGGTCTGGGACCAAACTTCAGGAGCAAACACTCAGCTTTAATTTCAGTGTAGTCAAGCAATGGCAGAAGACAAGCAAGGAAATCCTCCTGTTCTGGGCAGCCAGGGAAAGCAAAGGACATCACCCTGGCCCGTTGGCTAAGGAAAGGAGACGCCAAAGCTCCCCTCGGCAGCTACACCCACTCGCCGTGGTGTGCCGCCCACTGCCACCCGAGTGCTAAGGGAGGGCTGCTGGAGGTGAAAGCTTCAAACAAGTTAGTGGGACAGTATATCGGGGCCTCTGCTTGCACCCCTTCATTCGGTGTCAGCAGAGACTGTGCCTGGGCTGGTTCCATTTATAAACCCGCAGTGGGTAATGGGAGTGTTGCAATCAGCTCCCGGTGCTAAATGTGGCTTTGGCAGATACTCTCGAGCTTCACTAAATCACTTTCGGTTAGGGAAGAAGAGTGCCTTGGACCATCTGCCACCCCGTTTGCTCTGGCCAGCCTTGGCACACGGCGGTGCCTGCTGTCCCCAAGGGCTTTTGGCAGGGCTGACTCGCAGGCAGCAACGCTGCGAGGGAGGCAGGAGAAAGCTAGAAACAACATTGCCATGCAAAGGGCAGTTCAAAAAAATAGGAGGTCAATCCCTGGTAAAGCCACCTGACGTTTATCCTCTTTTATTCTTATTTATGCCCTGGGAGGGCCAGACTGGTCACTGCTCACAGCTTTGGTCATCTCGTTTGGCTGATGCACCTGGGGCAGCACTTGCTGGACTGCTTGGGCTGGACGTGGCTTTCAGAAGATAGTGGTCTCCAAAAATCAGGCAGAGGTGCTGGGTAATACAGAGGGGAAACCTGGGACAAGCAACAAGGTTGGGCTTAGAGACCTGGAACACCCAAGAGGCCCTAAAGACAGCAGTGAAACCATCACTCCTGTGGCACATATTTGAGCCTCTGCCAGGAGAAAACTTCTGAGGTTACACTGACAAATGGAGGCATTTTTCTGCCACAAAGAAGCTCTCTTTTCTTTCTGGGTAATCTAATCCACTTGCAGCGCCGACGGCAGCCCATGGAAATGTTCAGCAGATGGAAGGGAAGGGAGGTGGAAGAGAGCGTCAGGCATGCGGTGGAGTGGGGGTGTCCCACCCCCGAGTCAGGTTTCCACCCCACTTAGGCTTCTTTCAATAGAGACACAAGGGCCTACCTGTGCAGATGCACATCATGGGGTGTTCAGGTGGAGTTTTTAGGAACCTTATGGGGTTTGTTTGAGAGTGCCAACACCCAGTGTAGAACAAATGGCGTCTTCTGCCAGCAAGCCTCTCTAAAGGGCTGATCTTGTCTATCTGTGACTCAGCTCCCTCTGCAGGTCATGGGCAAATATTTTATCTCTCAGATGTGCTATAAAAATAAATACACTAAAAATTACAAGATACCCAGAAACATAGTCATTTGTGTCAGGTACATCCTACAGATAGGAGGAAAAAAAGTCTCTAAAGCAAAACTCAATGTATTTGCAGATTCTCATGAGCTCAGTATCCAAATGCCTCATAGCAGATCACCAGCACGTGCATTTCTGCAAGAGCAGGGAATGCCAGCATCTCTGTGCCAGCTGCTCTTCATCTACAGCGAGTGGCTCCAACATCTGGGGATTCCCAGCAGACTTGGGAGCGAGCTGACAGGTGCTGCAGGTTGTTCTTGTAGCCCACGGTGCTCCCAGAGCTTGAACCTGGCAGTGAGCTGCCCAAGCTCATGGGCATGGGGTGCTCCCAGCACCTCAGATGGCAGCTGCTGCAGGATAACCACCTCTGGCAGCCACCCAAGACAAGCCCAGGCTGCCTCTGGGCACTGCGGAGCCACGAGATGCTCTTGGAGATTTCTATGTGCCTCCAGTTCCTGGTGACAAATCTAGTCCAAAGCCAATGTAGCAGCACACCTGTGTAAGACGTGTCATATTTTGTAGCTTTAGTTCATTTCCTGAGTACCCATCAGAGCTAAAACCAAGAAGGGTTTTCCCATTTTCATAATTTTCCCTGCTTATACATTAATTAGCAATGGAAATATATTAATTTTTTCATCAGCAAAAAGGAGACATCTGTTTCCAACCTCACTCTGACGTTCCTTTTCTCTTTTACTGCTCTCTCTTGAAAATACCTCACTTTTCAACAGCTTTCTAATGTAGGCAAGAAAATGTTGAACTTCTTACAGACTGTGTGGCTTTCAGGCTAAATGCTCACCCTCCTCTGTCCTGAGTCTGACATGAAGCCTGGGATGAAGCACGATGCTCCGGTGCCCACCTAGGAATGATGGGGCAGTGGGACCAGGGCAGAGCCACTCTGGTTGCCTAACTGACAGGCTACCAGCAGCCCCACAGGGAAATGATTGATTAGTCTTGCCTTTGCCATCTGTTAATTAGCTAAGGGAATAGGTTTGCAGATTCAGAGAGCTGCCTGAGGGGAGGAAAGCAGCCGAGGATGGTGGTACCCTCGGGTCAGTGCTGACAACACACGGCAGCATTTGATGCTCCTGGCGACCCAGCCGTTGTGAGGACAAGTTCATGGGTCACATCTTCTCCAGCCAGGAGCCACTGGCTGCCCATGCCCTGCCACCTTCATGTCAAGAAAGGGGAGGAAGGAAGAGAGGCTGCCCCAGTGCCTGAGTGACTTTAAAATTTAAATTATTGAATTCATAAATGGCTACATGTTTACATTGCTGTTGTCAGAGGAGAGGACTGCAGGATCACCCTGGGGTTGAAATCCGGCCCTTGGCTGCACCCAGGCCTTAATGTCCACGGAATAGCATGGGCAAGTGAAGGGCAGGGTTTGGTGCCAGGACTGAATATAATTTCATGTGTTATGTCCACTTGATTGCCTACTTAGAAATTATAAAAGTGTACTGTATTTTAAAACTGCAGTCATAAGACAGCATTTTCCATCTGAATGATAATGAAACACACTCCAAGGTTATGCCAGGACTTCGCTGGCACTATTAGAGATCAGTTCAAAGCTACAGAAGAAAAAATATACTGCATTAATAAGTGCTCCTCATTTATAAGTTCCCCTTCAGGAGTAATTAAATGTGACTTTTTTTTTTCCTTGAGATGGCTGATTTGTGAGATAGCTGTCATGTTTTTGTCTAAGGCTCGAAAAAGAGAACTTAAAGATCTGAGATATTTAAAGTGAGTAACAACATACCCTGGGGAGAATTCCCACCTGGCCGTGGCAGGGGCTGCCGCCCGAGAAATGTGCTGCCAGGTCCGTGAGTGAGAGCCCGAGGGTGAATTTCAATGTGCCGCAGAGAAACAGTGCACGGGCCTGATGCTGCACCCTCTTCCTTGTGGAGCACAGCTCAGGGGCTCCTTCGGCTCCTGTGCCTGTACCTCCCATGGACATGCTTCCAGAAATGGAAGGCGCAACCTTTCAGGGTCTTGGGGGGTTTCTGCATTGCTGGGAGGCAGCACTCTGTGCTCTTGCGTGGCCGTGCAGATGGACCCAGTTGTGCTCCCCGGGGATGCACCCAGGAATGGAGCTGGGGGTGCACAGGGGATAAACCCCGGGGGGAGGGGGGTGTGCATCCGGGAGAGCACCCAGGATGCACCCAGGAACGCACTGGGGGTGCACCCAGGGGATGAACCTGCAGGAGGCACCCACTGGGTGGTGGAGAGCACAGAGCTCGGGGAGAAGCACCTCAGGGTGTCCTGTGACCCCAGCAGCTGTAGCGACTTGTCTGGGGATGGGGATTTAACACAACTCTAGTACAGAAGCATCCTGCCTCTTTTTACCTTGGTTGAGCAGACGCTTTTTAATCGAACAGAATGGAGTCCTACATCAACACTAAGCATCTCTAGGGATGATTTTTCAAATGTGATAAATTACAAAACAACTGCATGAAACCCATTATAATTACACCTTTGTGGCTCAGCAAACTACGCCCAGACTTTCTAACTCCCCAACAGCCATTGCCCAGCGATGGAGGTTAGATGTTCTAGCAAGGCAAAACTCATCAGCAACACGCGATCATCACCAACTGCTCTGTCCAGCTCAGGAGGTGAGCAACTAGTGCTCCAGATGTCTGTGCTAGAAGTTAAGTAAGAACTGGGAGTAGAGCCCAGGACCGGGGGGCTGAACCTGTGGGTCTCCTCTGCAGAGGAACAGCAGATTTGACCTCCTGGCTGCTGGCGTGGGTAGGCAGGAGACAGGCAGACCAGACAGGGCTCTAGAGCGTTTTATGACACTGAGGCCAAGGGAGTTAGTGTGGGGGCTGGGAGGGGAAAGCTTGATTCTGGCTTTCACAGACATATATCCACACAATTAAGGTCAGGGGCTTATTCTAGTTGGTTTTATTTCTATCTGTTTATTCATTTGTTTTCTTAATGGCTTGGCTTCGGGGACTGGATGGCTGCATTTGAACCCCGTGAGCTGCTGATTTTGCAATCTTCTCTCTCCGATGCGAGTGTTTTGTTTACATTTCCAGGCATGTGTTATTTCAATTTTTGTTTATCTCCTGTATCAATCAGTGAAATAGTCTCAAGAAACAAGGCCAGGCCGATGAGAAACATGCAGGTTTTGTTTGGACCGAGACATGGCATTCCTGAAAGTTGGCTGCACCTCAAAAAGACTCGGCGAACGATGGTATTTACTGCTCTCCACCTTGCAAACAGAGCCGAAATCCAGGCTTTTCCCACCGGTGGCTGTTAAACTTGATGGGGAGGGTAGAGGTGATTAAACCCTGGCTTCCCTCGCTTTACTAGTTCTTTAGATGGTAAAAATATTCATTTTCTGGGCCAAGCCTGAGAATGGACTTGGGTGACCTGGCACCCTTCTAGTCTCTTTCATTCATGCTGAGGGCTGGTGCTCAGTACCCCACTAACAGGATAGAAGCATCCACAGATGAAACCAGATCTTTGCTGTGAACAGATCTGTCTACATCTGGTTTTCCCCCCTCTCCCTCCCTATCACATGGAAAAAACTACAGTCGGCTCCGTCTCATTTCCAGGCGCACTGCACAAGCAATGAGATCAGACTGCCTGCACGTTAGCTGCTCAGCCCCAGCATCCGAACCCTGTCAGCACCAGGATGGTGGGGCCACCAAATCTGGAAGAGGAGCTTGGTACCCTCAGCTGTGCTCGGCTCCTGCTGAAGAGCACAGAGTTAATTTTCGATGTGCTCAGCTTGAAGCAGCACCATTGACACTGGCGGGGCTGGTAACAAGCCTTCACCTTCGTGCTCACAGCCTCTGCAAAATCTCTTCCCAGCTGCTGAGGGTGTGATCTGATTTGCAGGCAGCGAGGGGGAGAGGCAGGGAGCAGGACCACTGCCACTGTGAGCTCAGGGAGCGGGAGAGTACCCAAGCTGTATTTTCTTTTCAGACTTGAGATTTTTGTCTCCTTGAGTTAAGACAAGAGATCTTCCAAAACACAAAGACGGCGAGGGGGAAAAGACAGCCAGTCTACAATTGCTGGAGAGGTCAAAGAAATGGGTTTCCTAATGGGAATGTGACAGCTCAAGGATTCACAGCTGAAAGCTTAAGGACACGTTCACATCGGTGTCTGAGATGGATGTAAAAGGACATAAATACCAGTTAAAATGTACTCGAAGAAAAAAACCACGCATACTTGAATCATTACAATTCAAACAATGCAATCGTCAATTCCCTGGCAATTTACATTTAAATGCGTAATAAAATTCTCATGCTAAATTATCTATTTCCAGTGTAGTCCTTACTCAGAGTGTCTGTGAGGGGGGAGGAGAGGCAGGCTATATCTCAGCTTGTGGATTATTCTGGGAGAGCTATGCTGTGCGGTCAAGCTGAGCGACCTATATTTTGGGTTTCCCTCAAGCAAATGGGGATAGTCACGCTTTCAGCAGAGAAACCCAGAAACATTTTCACCTCCAAAGCCCAGAGGAGATGGGCAGATCTGGAAAAAGAGGATCAAGATCTAAATGTTCAGGGGTACCAGGGCATCTAATAATACGACATTATTAGACACAGGCAGGCGCCTCAGCAGATAGAAAGACTTCTCCTATTCCACGCTCAAAACCAGCCTCTCTCCCAGAGCTCTGCTTATTGCAACATATTTCTGCTAACAAGATAAGACTTGCTGTAACATCAGCCCTGCCTACACGTCATCCACTTCCTGCTTCCCATCTGTCAGTCTTGATATTTCCTTAATCTCTTTCTCTCACACAGCTCCATGAATAGTTCCCCTCCGTAGCACAGGGAGCGAAACCGGAGAACGCAACATTGCTCTCTGGGCAAGGTGTATATTGGTTTGAAACGAGCACCTTAAAGGCCTGGGCAGGATGGTCGTTCCCTGAAACAGCACAGAGAAATGCAATGAGAAAATGGAGGGAGAGTTGAATTTGAAGTGTCTGTTCGTTAATTATAAATGTTCTTCCTTCAAACAGCTTTTCTTAACAGCTGGTCATCAATTACACAGAGTTACTGAGGTTTTCAGACAGGAGATCAATAAATGGGATTTTTTTTCTTGGCCAGCAGAAGCCATTACATAATGGCTGTGTTTCTTCCCTCTGCTTGCCAAGCAATCAGAAACTGGCAAGCGTTCAAGACAGTGAGACTATTCTTAGACGAGGGGCACAGCATCCAGCTCGGCGGCAGCAGCGTGGTCTCTGACGCCCAGACACTGGGAGGGCGGCCAGAGAGGGACGGTGGGGTACGGGGCGTTGCAGCCCCCCAGGAAGGGCAAGGAGCTGGACGCAGCTTCTGGAGGATGCATGTTCATGCAACAACAGCCTCAGCGCAGTGGTGTGTCCGAGCTGCTTTTAAAAACGTGCCAGATCTAAATCAAAACAAACCGGTCCGTGAGAGGGAAAGACGAACAGCCTTCCAGAGCTACCTACTGCTCCACATAGGAAACCTCGCGACATGAGGGGCAATAAATGCCTGTAACATAACAACACTGGCAGCACCTTTGCTGCCTGATTTGAATGGAGTCTTTTCAGTGAAATCAGGGCTTTCTGCACAGAAAAAGGGAGAGCTACTTTTTCTCGTACTGCTACTTTTGCTGCGTGTTTCATATAAATCAGGGTGCTGCTGGATGTTTTAAACGGACAATCACCTCTGCACCTTTGCAGATGACCTGTCTCACACAGACATGACACATAAGCATTTCTAGAAAGATTTTGGTGACCCACTATCATGCCATAAACCATCTGGGTACCTCTACAGTAGCAAAGCTTAAAAATGAAGCCACTCCTTTTACGATCTGTGGCTTACAAAAAAAAATAACATTCTGTAGATGGGTTGTGCTGCCACAAGCTCAAGGCATCACGCGCCAGCCCGGAGCCACAGCAGCATGCTCCTGTCGCAGTCAGTGCGAAGGGGGATAATGGATTTGTCAGCCTCTCATGACAGAGTGCTGCTGCATGGGACCGTGGGCTCTCACCCACGCACGTCTATCAGCCCTTCACCAGGTAAGAGCAAGCAGGGTCAGGCTTATCAGGTAGAAACACAAACTTAAGAAAATTTCCCCCTGCCAGGTGCGGAGCAGGGGAAAGCCACCCATTCCACTTCAGTCAGTTGACAGCGACACTGAGCAAGGAGGGCAGGACCAAGGTGGGCTAAGAACCCACCCTGAAACCACTTGTGTGAGCATTGCTAGTGAGATCCCAGGCAGGGTGGTCCTCAAAGGCGCTCAGAAAAGCAATGCAAAAACCAGAAAAAAACAAAATATTTTCATGGCCCAAACACTATGGGAGACAGAGCTCAAGCTGCCAGAAAGGCTGAGTGCTCTGGGAAGAAATGAAAAGATGTATTTCAAAGCAGAGCAATAAAAGCACATTACAGCACCTGAGCCAAAACGTGCTCTCAGTTCACCTTCCAGTGTAAGACCCAGAGCAATGCTTGGACAATATCCACACATATAAAGGTTTGACTTCAGAAACGTGGACTTTCAAGGCTCTTTCCCAGTACAACAAGCTGGGGCACAAAGGTGTTTGTGGTGTTAGCATTCCACAAGATGGAGGGGTCTTGCTCAGATAGTCCCAGGCATTACGTAGCCAACAATTTTCTTGTCTGACCCATGAACAAAGCAAGTATAATTCAGTTGTCTTGTATTGGACAGGTATTCTACCTGCCTGTGCAGCTGATTTTCCTTAAAATAAGTATAGTGTTTACTGCTAGGTAGTCAGTGAATCCTGTTTGCAAGCAAGGCAATTAACAACACAACCCCATGAAGAAAACTAGCCAAATGTTAGAAATAGCCCCTCAAGCAACAGCTTCAAAAGCAAGTGCACACCGCAAGAACGGCAGTGGCCTCTGTGATAACATTTCCAAGATTAATTTATGCTGAATAAATTGCAGAATAAACCAGGTTGATAGCAATGGTTTTCTCCAGGCCAAGGTAATGCTTACTGCCATTATCTTATCTGGTACACATGCAGAAGGGAACATGCAGCAGTGTTGGTTTGAATAGGCAAATTACACTTTATAGGTGAGACTAAAGGAAGAGATAGAGGCATTTAGAGAAGGAGGAAAACATTAACCTGCAGTGGTCCTGAGGTCTTGCGAGACCTGGTTTTTAGGGGAGCTCAAGCAAAGCCTTTTTCCTAAAGGGCAAGAGGTAGATCCTGCCAGGTGTGGGCAGGGGCAGCATCCCTGTGGTACCTGCAAGAGAGACCCTGCCTGCAGCAGCTCGTCCTGGCCCAGGGGCCAGCAGCCCTCCTGGACCCTCCGGCACCAGCCCCACCGCAGATCCGCACCCCTTCAGCCCAGCAGCAGAAGCAGCCAGCCTGCACTCATTGCACGCTTCTCAGGCTCCTTCCCAGCCTGCGATGCACATGCTTTTTTTTTATCTGCTCTGGGTCACCCACATTTACTTTTTCCCCGAAGAGGAGGAAAAATAAATTAGTGAAACATTGCAGCATGCAAGACGCCCTCCCCTTCGCCGCCTGGCTTCTCCTGTGAAGACTGGCAGTGCTTCACCTCCTATTTGATGTATATTCAGCAGAAGATAGGGAGGCGCAGTAGTTTCTGTGGGAAGCAGAAATGAAAGGGAACGGCACAGAGGCAGGAAAAAAAAAAAGTAAAGAAAAAGATCTTACAGCTCTTTGATTGTGCTGGCTCTTTGTTTGAGGTCTACGAAAAAAATCCTAACCTGCTGAAGGATTTGTCTGCTTGAGATAATAACCTTTTCAGGAGACTTATCTCACCTTTCAAGCATGAAATTCCTCAGAAGGGATCCCACCTCTCATGCAGCCCCTAAACAGTGGGGTTATTTTTGGTCAAGGATGAGATTCTCTTTCGAGTACTTTCCCCTGCAGTTTTGACCCATGGCCGCTGCTCACCTACGGAGAGGCAGCCACCCTCATCGAGCTGCGTGTAGTGGTGGGCTGGAGAAGGGACCTTCTGCCCTAAATGTGGTTGGAGGCATCGTCAGGCAGCAACCTGCGGAGGAAGGAATGGGTCCATCCCCACCGCAGAGCTTGGAATTCCGTGTGCAAAAGAGACAACAAGCAAGCGGGCAAACACAGAGGGCACATTACAGACCAGATACTCATGGTGTGTAGATCAGCACATCCTCCCCAGAGTTACCCTGCAAGGTCATGGAAGCATGCTGCCTCACGGGCTGAGGAGAAAGGGTTAAATTCAGTGATTCAGCAGACATCTGCTTGGCTCCCAGGAAAGTTCCTTTGCTCAGAAGATTTATGTCAGCTTTGAAAGAAGAGGACTAGACCAAAACAAAGCCAATCAGCAGCATTTTGGGAAAATATCTTTTTCTCCCTGAACTTGTGAGAATGTCCTCATACATCTGCTATATATATATATTTTTTTTTTTTTTTCTTCTTGTGACACAATCTTGCAAACTCCTAGTCCTGGGAATAACTTCAAAACAATTAAATCATTCTTCTCCAACATTTGGATGTTAAAGTCCTTTACAAGCATTCATGGGTGTAGGCCAAGATTTTCGAAGGCAACTATTGATTCTAGGTGCCTGGGTTGCTGGTTGCCCCCCTTCACATCACATTTCTGTAACAGGGCTTCATTCTCAGAGGTGCGGTGGCACCCAGCCTCCATAGAAGTCAGAGAAACAAAACCACGCATCACTTTTGAAAGCCTGACCTTTAATCTGGCAACACCTTTGCGGAGCCTGATTACTGGAGAGTAGAATAATCAGGAGTTGGGGGATACATCCAAGGTCACACAAGAAGGCTGAGGCAAGCCAGGAGTGGAATAAACTTTGTTCAAAATCATCTTAATTGCAAGACCGTTCTTCTTGTGTTAGCTCCAGTAGGGAAGAAATACCTCCTTTGCAGAAAAAGGTCATTGCTTTCATGAGCAAAAGAGTTTTTAAGGAGAAAAAAAGGCACTGTTGGCATCTAAAAATAAATCAACTGGCTTTTGATTGTTGTTTTGTTTTATTTCAGCTTTTTGGGAAAACAACAAAGATACTGAGGCAAAAGCTGAAAACAAATTTGGGATCAAACTGCATTTTGCCAGAAGGGCAAGTCCCGAGTTCTGACAGAGTTTGGCAAATAAAGACAACTTGGCTGATACAAATGGTCCAGTAAATGAAGCATGTGAAGAAAAACTGTAGTAATCGAAAGTGCCCTCTACTCTCTTTTGTTTTTTTTTTCCTTTAACATATGACAATGGCACAAAAGTAGAAAGAAGATATGACATTTAAGCTTTAAAATCATAAATACTGTCCTGGAAAGGGACTGACTGATGGATCAGGTTAATTAACTATCCATTATCGGCATGCCCAGCACAGCGCACACCAGATCAGCTGTTGGCCGATGCCATACGCGGTGCTGGAAGGATTTCATACAAAGAGGTTTGGAGCAGGGAAAGCGGTTCCTGCTTAAATAACTCCGAATGGAGGACTGCGTTTGAACAGCGATGAGAGGCTTTTATGCGCCTTCAGTGTGGTGAAAGAGCTTAAAACATGAACTCTCAGCTCTCTCCTGGCCAGAAGAGATGAATGAAGGTCGTCGTTGTTCAAGGTGTCATCACCATCGGAAGAAATTTTAGACTCTGCCGGGAAGGGGAAGCATTTTTTCATCTGAGAAGCCCTATCTATTTGTAAAGCCCTATTCACAATGAAGATTTTTTTCTGGAGAGAGACAGTAAAGCTCATTCTTGCCTTGCTCGTACTCTGCCTAGCAGCTCCGGTGGCCTAGATGGGCTCTGCAGGACACCCGAAGGACATGGTGGCAACACCCCAACAGTGGGGGAGCAGAGCCAGCACCAGTGCTCCCAGGCTATCCTGCTTAGCTGTGGGCTGCAGCGTGGTGCAAGGACAGGAGAAAGCCATAAACCTGCTGTGTGCAGGGCTGGGCAACGTAACAGCAGCCCTGGGAAGCCTTCTGTGAGCTGGAGCAGCTCCAAAGGCTGTGCTAACTCATACCATGTGCCACTTGGCCTCCACATAAGCCAGAATCTAGAAGGAGCAAAGTTGTTATAAAGTTACTTTGCTTTTCCCTCCCTTGGCTGCAATTTCTATGCCATGTCCCTTAGGGAATACAGCATAAAGGCAGGATTTAGCTCATTACAGGATGGCAGTCAGGAAGAACAGATTTAGGGACTAGTGATGCTTGTTCGGTACTTGTCTCTCAGGCTAGTTGCTGGTACAAAAAGAAACGTGATATCAACACACACAGACTAGTTCTTGGAGGCCTTCTACAGTCCTAACTGCTCAGGATACTCTTTCCTCATCCATTTCTACTCATATTAATGACATCTTTGTCACTTTATGTCCCACAGAATGTGACAGCCTCACTTGGATTTCCGTACCTGGGTGTAAGCTAACACGGTTGCCCATCTTCCCTGATGAAACAGATTCCTAGGGCAAGGGATGCCTGCCATCATTCATTCTCCTGCTGAACAAATTGACTGCCATAAGATTTTACTGCAGATGCATTTTTTGTAGATTGAGGCCCATGCTTTCAGATCCACATACCTTTGTATGTACAGTCTAGGTGTATGCTTGTACCAAGGCATGTTGTAGCCATTTCTCAGACACAGATTCCACATCCCTCTTAAAATAATTCAGGATTAACACTGGCCATGTATAGAAAAGTTGTGGAATGAATGAAAGGTATTGATGGGCTCTAAATTTCCCGTCTGCTGGCTGTTAGCTTGTGTCAGGATGGTCTGAAAGTCATTCCAAGGGAGGAGCGCACAGCACAGAGCATTTCCAAGAATACGTTTTTTTCTTCCAGGAATGAATTTTAATTTTTGACTGTTTCAGATTAACCTGCCATGAGGCTCCCACAGTGTGCACTCACAAACAGGAAGCTCTTCACTCATGGAAAAAACCACAGGCTTTTGAATTCTGCATTTGACTGGAAGATCTGAAATCTCTCTTTTTTCTGCTAAGCTTAGGAATACGTGGCAGCAGCGCAGGAAACCAGCAGAAGCTGAGAAACCTTTTGCTGGCAGCAGCCGGAGCAGAAACAAACCAGGCAGCCTGAAAATTAACCAAAACAGCGCACGCTTCTCAGCAAACGAAGCAATTATTCATACAACGGAAAGACATTTGGTAAGGAATGAGCAAGTAGTTTTGCATAACTAATGAGCCTGAAAATTGCAAAGGAGAAGGCACGGAGGAACTTGTATCTGTGTTTTGTTCAGCCCTGGTGCAGGCCCTTGCAAAGCAACTTGCTTTGACCCCTCCGACAGCAGATGCCCAAGAAGCAACAGGGAAGCCACATGAGCCCTGGCCCTCCAGAAAAGCGTGAGATGCTCCAGAGACTGAAAACACTGCAGTTTGTTGGTATCCTCATTCCCATAGGGAAACAGCCCCACAGGGAAGGTAGCATCCGAGGAGTCTATACTGCTCGTCTCCACCAGGAGCAAGCCTTCCTCATCTTCAGTGCCAAGGAGCATTTTCACACCTATTGCCCCACCTCTCCCCCTGGCCAGTCAATACAGGCAAAGGAGAGGTGAAGTGCCAGGAACAGGGTGCAGGTTGTATCAGCCCTGAACAGGGCACTGGCCCAAGGACATGTGAGAGAGGCGAGCAGGGGAGCAGAGGAATAGCTGCGGTCCCAAACCCATCTTCATCTCACATCTTCGTCTCCACAACAATTTTGCCTCTGTGGCACCCCAGTCCAACCCCTGTGCCCAGCTGCACAGACGTGCTGCGACGTCGGCTCCCGGGAGATACGGTGGATCTGGCCTCGCTGTTTATACAGAGGAGACTAAAGGTAATTGAACAAAATCTCTTTCTGATTAAAGAGATTATATCTCTTACAGTGTTTTTTAAAATTGCACTTAAATGGCTTTTATGTAGCTTGTTACTCTGCAATAAGATTAACACCAAGGTGGATTGAATTACCTGTTAATTCAACACATAATTTGCTGGTACCTCCATGTGCCATCAAGGATATATTTAAAGGCATCTTGACAACGGATCCATAGAGCACAGAATAGGGACATCATTACTTAAGAAGATACAACCCCAAAGAGACACATGACATTAACCCCATCTGTAGATGAGTAATCAGAGCTAAATCAGGAATGTTCCCTTTCAATCTAAAAGAAATGGTGCCCTATAAATTCCACATGCAAAAATCCTAGTAATTTACCACATGATTAAACCACAGTGATTTTTATATACAGCAGATTTGCTGCGGTATTTTATCTTGGGATCCTAAAAAAAAAAGATTTACAGCTCTGAATGCAGTGCTTCTGCTTGGAATAATCAATACTGATTTTAATATACTTTTTTAAAAGATTTATTTCCTTGTTGTGGAAAAGATTTAAATTGCAGGGTGCCAACAACTGATGAATTATGATTTAGGGCCAAATCTGTTTCGCTTGGAAGAATGGTGATTTAAAATTCAATGAAGTTTCTCTGATGAGTAGAACAAGGAAGTTTTGGCCCGTATCTTTATTGAAAGCCCACCAATAAAATAATTGTCTTGTCACACTGACAGCCACCTGTATTTATGGCTGGAAAGCATCACGCCCTGGAGACATGTGACAAACATGTACTTTCTCTGCAACTCTTCTCCAAACAGTGCTTTGTGCTTTGACTGAGCAAGAGTGGAAGAAGTGCCCAGGAATGTGGCTGTCAGGTCACAACAAGTGAGCGTATCACTCCATAGCCCAAGTGTGTTTACTTTACATACCCCAAGAATACTATTTAATATTTTGATCTTAAATACTCTGTAATAGGGAACATGGTGGTACTTTCCTCGCTGCTGCTCTCAGGTACCTTCATGGAGATCAGGTAAGATCCTAGCCAGGGTACACCAGCATCTCCACACTTCAGTGCCCTGCTCTCACCCGAGCCATTAATACTCTTTATCCACAGAACGATAGTTGGATAAAAACCTCGTATTTAATCTTGTCCATCCCCAAGCAGTTCATGATTGCTCCCAAGAGTCTATTCATGAGTGCTTTGTTCAGTCGAGTTTTAAATGACTCAAGAGCTGATAGGGACTCCACCACCTCCCGTAGGAGATAAATCAGTACACTTCAATAAAAGACAAGATGGTATCTAGCATGCTGTTTCGACAACATTTGCCATTAGTTCTTACCCCAAGGCAAGCATGAAATAAACATTCTCTGCTCCCAGGTTAACTGCCTGCCTTTCTTATGGTACAGTGTGGTACAGATTATGCTATCATCAACATACAAAATTAACTCCTGCCCAATGCTGACAGAGACACATTTAACGCACATAGTTTGGCACTGCATCCAGCATTCATTTCCCAGTCCCAGACACGAGGAACGGAAAAGCTTTATTAGATCACTCGATCCTGCTCACTGTTAGGCAAATGATTTGGTCCGTAGTGACAGTCTCTGGAGTTTTGTCCAGCCTGATTTGCAAAATCCTGCAGCATGAGGATCACCTCCCTGTGGACTGCATATTTTTCTTCACATCTATGTTTACATTTGTATTTTCTGCATCTTTCTTAAAATTATCCTTATTTTTCCTAGCTGCAGTTCTAGGATTCCCACTCATTAATTCCTCCCCCACTCTTTTGCCCTGCTATATGATTTTCCACAAGTTAACCCATCCAACTCCCCATAATGGCTGGGACCTTCTTGGATTGTACTTCGACTAACATATACCTTTCTTCTGCAGAGGCTTGAAGGCGGAAGGTGGCATCTCTCGCAGGTTCCTCATGGCCAATGGGGCAGGAAACCTGCCCCTGTGATAATGCCTTTGCTATGTCCTTCCTCCGTCAGGGCCAGATCCCAAAGCTACGCCGAGCTCCCTGTTTCCACCAGCTCTCTGCCAGCACCCTTGCTTCTGTCTGTGATGAGACTGAGTATTTCTCCTCACGTGGATTAACTGCAATTTTCCTATTTTTAACGTTAGTGTTATTTTACTCTAACCAGATTTCCCTTCATATCTAGGCAATTACAAGACAACTCACAGCAAATTTTCATGGGGATAGTTCATTACATACTAGAAAATGTACAATAATGAAGCGTGAAAAACACGGCAGCTTGCAATGGCGTTTGCTTTTCAGGCTGTGAATAAAAGTGGGGAAATAGTGTTTTGTAGAGCCTGGAAAGTATTTGAATTAGGAGAGAGCAAGATTACTTAAAATAAAAAAATAGGGCAAAGATTTCCCAAACAAATTATGGTGCGACTAATAAAGTATCGATCCTATTTTTAATTCCTCCTAAAGCATTTCAACTACGTTTAATTTTCATGATTGTGCAGTCACCAAAAACTGAGGTTCTAGCATGTGGCTAGAAATCTGTGGCTCCACAATATATGCATTTTTAGTGTTTGCTTAGTGCAAAGGAAAAACGAAATTCAGTACCTCAAGGGTTAAATCAAATTTATAAATACTGATTCTGCTATCTGAATAAGCACCTTGTGCCGAAATTGTCCTTCTCACAGTGGATGATCAAACATCGTGGTGACAAATTGGTTTATTTCAGACCAGGTGCTCAAGTCAAAAGACGCTTTCAGGAGGACAAACCTCAGGGAGGAAAGAAATGGCTCTAATCACATTGGGCTCTCCTACACGAGTGAGCTCCTCCGTACATACAGACAGAGCAAGCACTGTTACGAGAAATTGCACAGCAAGCTTGCCTCAAGCATTCCTCTCTCCCACAGGCTGTATAATAAATGCAAGGAATGATTCAAAAGGGCCATTTTTGCTTCCCTCAGACATATTTTGCTAAACCATAGCAATAAAGATCAGCTCTACCAAACAGTTTCTTTTTCTCCTGCCTCATGTCTTTCTGCATCTGTCAACATGAGGCTGTATCTGAAGAGTAGGCTGTGTATTTTACAGCTCCTTACAACGAGGCAGGCAAGCAATGGATCTTGCACCAGGCATGGACTTACTGGGGGCTGAGGAAGGGTGTGGGAAAAGGATGTCGTAAAGGTCTTGGAGAGCCTTCTTCCTTATTGCTAGCACTCAATGCGGGCGTGTGCATACATCACGTGTAGTATTTCATAACATCAGGTCTGCATCTGCTCCTCCTTCCAGTGGAAGGAATTCAAACCATTTTCTGGTTGCTGCCCTTTTCCTATCAAAGCCAGCACTCGGAATAGGAACAAAATATGTAATGGTTTCAGAATAACTTGCTTTTCACAGATCCCTAAAAATGGAAACAGTTTTAGCAGTAGTCTCTGAAGATGAGGTGGACTGATGATTGTATGGAATAAGAGGGCATTTGAGGAGCCTGCAGGCTGCTCACACTGCTTGCTTTTAATGCCAGAGTTCATCTCCTGAAGCGTGAGGATAGCAAAAGAAGATGTTGGGAGGCAATGTGTTAAACCCCCCAGGCTTTCAAGTATAAAGAGCAAGACCTGAAAAAAAGTCAAAGTATTTCTGGAGGCTGTCCAGGAACACGCTACCTGTGACACAAGGGTGCTACACAGTGCTGGGGTATGACTTTGCACATACCCACTTTTCCAGGGAGACAGTAACGCTACCTCCTAGCGAAAGCTATCCTCCAGGTCTTGGCGCTTGACCTCTACCAGCCCAAAGCTAATTCTTTTAGCTTTGCAGGAAACAATCCCCAGTTCCCTGCATCCCCCCGGATCTGCCCTTGAACAGAGGCTCCCTGAGGATCTGCCTGCAGTGCTGCTCGTTGCTTTCCTTGCATACCCTCTGGGGAGCAAAGCCATGAGGGATGTCAGATTTACCTCTGCACACCATCACCAGCTTGGAAAAGAAGACAGCCTGCTATTTCAGTGAAGCAGAGCTAAGTTCTCCATTATAAAACTAAGAATAGAGTTCCTATAATGTGAAATGAAGTAATAAAATGCAGTTACACATTATATTTAACATATTTCTTTCCGAGCTGTTTCAGAGCCTCAGCTGAAGCAGTAGTCGAGCTTCAGACCAGGGCTGGCTGCTCTGGGGCTCTTCTCCCCAGCCAGGGCTGATGCTGCGTCCCTCCCCCAGAACAGTCGCTCTAGTTTAAAATAGGCTTTTGCTGCTCACAATGTTTTTAAGACTCTCACAAATATTCTCCAAATCACTGATCACAAGAAGTATTCCCTGTATTTATCTCTTATTAAATGAACAGCATTTGCTTTAAGTTCTTCAGAAAAACCAAACCTCTATTCTTCACGGGGATGTAATTGGTATTTGGGTGTTTTCAATGACCTTGCTACCTTCCTCTTCCTCCCAAGCACACACCTAATGTTGATTTGGGCAGTCCTGATGAAAAAACAGCCCATATACAAATATTTATGCTGAAAGGACTGATGAAAACAGGAAGAATATGGGCTATCATGGAGAAAAGCGATGGGTAAGCACTGGAGAAGACTCCAACAGCACACGGCAGGGGGGTGTAGGTTGAGGGACTCCAGTAAAAGAAATAGGCATAAAGAAGAGAGGACTGAAATATTTGGAAGTTATTAATTTACAGCATGATTTTAACTAATTCTTCAGTAACTGTAGGCAGTGGTTTCAAGTAACCCTAACAATTTACCATCCTATACGTAACATCCCAGGGTTGAACTCAAAACCTTTTTGAGGTGAGCGAGCGTTGACTGGCACAGAAGGTGTGCCCTGGCAGGCACGCAGATAGACTTCATTTCCAAGAGACTTCTAACCTGAGTTTCAAAAATACAGAGAAATGGACCTGCCCAGGGACCACAGCCCAAGTCAAAAAGAGACTGAATGGCAAGGTGAGCAGCGTAGTCAGGAGTTTCTAGCTCCATCTCTCCAACTGTCATTAGCAGATTCCCCTCTCTTACCTTCTCCCTATCAATGGGGTTTTGTGAAAGTTAACATCTTTTGATGGCCACTGCCTGGCTCAGGGGTCCTGCCCAAGCCTGCCCTCAGATGGCACTGACCCCTCAGCCAGTGTCTCTGAGATCGCAGCTCGGCTGAATTCCTGCAGCAGCAACAAGACGTTCTGACATTTTCATTTCTCCTGAAACCGTGTGTCCGGGGATGCCCAGGGAGTCTTATTTTAGCAGAGCATTGAAACACAAGCCCATTACTCTGCCTGTCAAGTTACTTATATGGTTCTCCATCACCACAGTGCCTACTGTCTTTATATTGTTGTAGATGAAAGGAGTTTATCCCCCAAGGCAAGGAAATGTTAGCCCTAGCCTATGAACCATGAACCAGAGGCTAAGACCACACAGGGAAGTTTGTGGCTCATTGGGGAAATTCACTGTTCTCTAAACCAACTTCCAAATCCTGCTTTCCTCATCAGCTCTTCTCCATTTCATTACAGCACATCCCTTGCCATCAAATGAGGCTTTTGCATCTATTTTTCTTTTATGCTCCAAAAAGAAACTTCTGGCACATTTTCTCAAATTTAATATTTTCCTGAAAAACAATATTTTCACAATGATCTCTAACGAGATTCCACAGCCAACCCCCCCAAAATAGGTGCATGAAGCAGGGAAAGGGAAACCACATCATTTATTTTCCTAAGGATGGAAAAATACAGTCAAACCAATCTTCTTATAAACTTGTGAGAGCAGAGCTCTCTTGGTCACAACAAACTCTCCTAAGCTACGTACTCTCCCAGAAAAGCTGAACGCTGTCTCTGAAGACAAACACACTGAAATGGAGGATTTCTCAATGAGCTCTACCTGTGGAAAAAATCTCATGTTCATCAGAGGGGCAAAATTAGGTCTGGTGTGGAGTAATGCTGCAAATACTCCTCTACAGCGTTTTCTGCCGGAGCACGTTTTCATGACAAAAGCGGGGGCTTCCTCCCATGGAGAATTTTGGGCAAAATTGCTTCATTTCATGAGATCTGGTCCATGCTCAAAGCCAAACATCTGCTTCTCAGGGGTGTTCCTACACTCTCTCTAAATAAATCATGCTGGCAGGGATGACTTAGCAGGGGGCAAATATCATCAGAGGCCACGATGCCACCCCAGCCTTGCTTTCAACATAACAGTAGATTTTTAATCAGGGTCTCTTTCTGGTTACTCCCGAGTGCCATAAACAACCAGGATTTGCTATCATGTTTTTGGATTATTACCAAAATCTTAGTGATGTAATACACACCATGCAAAAAAATTATTACAGCTGCGTGCAGATTAAGTGCTTGCAATTAAAGATCACTAACTTCCACGCTGGCTGCTTTAAACAGCTCCTGCTATTATCTTCTTTGATAATAATTAATCTCTATCATTTTATACTATCCAGAGCTGTTTCAGCAGTTTTCGACACTTCCTATCTGGGTTGGTTTATTTATTTATTTATTTTAAGAAACATTGTCATCAAGAAACCTGGAAGACCCAAGAAAGTGTTGATTAATCACAAGGTCCTATCAAATGTCAAAGCTGGCCCTTGCTGACCTCCCATCTATTCAGAACTGCTCTGATTTAATCTACAAACTGGCTGCCTCTCCTGCCCGTGAGTTCTGTCTGTAACCCAGGTGTCAGTGTTTTGAGATATGACCTGCTTCATGCTCCATTCATCTCATCTGAAGGACGGAAATTAAACTGGAGGGTCAGCAAGGGGCACAGCTCAAAATACACACACATTAAACTGGAGTCTTTTGTTTGGACCCATAGAAGAGTTAGAGCAACCATCAAAAATGATATTCAAGTGGAATTGATCTTCTTTTTGCTATTGAAATTTGTAGTACTAATATATGTGGAAGGGTGGCAAGCCTTGCCACGCAGAAAGAAAAACAATCATGGTGCCTGCCCAGAGAAATGCTTGTGATGCCTTTTAATGCTATGAGTATATGAGTGTGTTGACACCTCCAGGTGCAGAAGTGTGCACAAAGCAGTATGTCCACTGTAAACCCAGTATTTCAAGCCTTTTTATGCTGATCATAGTATTACTGCTTGAACTGAAACACAGTGGAAAATTCACGGCAATGGATCACAATGTTTTAAAACTCATCCATCATACTTGGGTTTTATTATAATTTGGAAAATGCTTAGCTCCAGATCTTGCCCTGTGGAACGCAGCCAGCAGCTCAGATGGATAACTCTCAAGGGTGACCACAGCTTTGCAGAGCAATTTTCATACCAGCTTTTACTTGGCAAGGAGAATGAATATGAAGCACGAACCCTCAATGGCCATGCCAGTCTTCATGCACTCCTACAGCCCTGGCATGAGCTGCACCGACTCAGAGACATGCCCCTTGCATGAATTGCGGGGTAAGCCAAGGCTCCTGCAGGCTGGCTGCAGGTGGGCCTGCCAGGTTTCAGGCGTGAAAATCTCAGCCCTGAGATTCCCTGTGAATTAGCCAGGTTGCTACACCTGTTGCACAAACTTTCATGTGATAGGTGGTTATAAACCAGATTGTCATTTGTAAAGGCAAGGTGGAAGGCTCGGGTTCAGCTAGGAGTCCTCTTGTACCTCCATCCCACCAAGTGCAAGTTTGATATAACAGCCACTATCACCACTTTGAGACACCAGGAAAGCATGTTTACTGATGGCCAAATAAGTTGTTTTCCCATTCTCCTGTTTTTATCAAGCTTCCTTTTGCTGTTCTCCCTTCCCCTTAACTCCTTCCCTCAGCTTGAAGCACGCACAGGTAGCAGGACGCACCTTGAGATGCTCAGATGACAAACCACACACCCCAGACACACAGTGGGGTGTGCAGCCGAGACAAGTGTTTCTCCTTGCAATCTCTTCTTTCTCACAGTAAATATTCCCTCAGTAAATATTCCCAGAGTGTATCTGCTTGTAGTTGATAAACGTCTAATGCACTAAGCTATCGGGTACCTAGATTACTCAAGTAGCACCGTCCACACTAACAAAAAGAGAGTACGAAGGGGTTCACGCTCAGGGCTGCCATGAGAACACTGGTGATCATCACCATTTTTGTAAATCGCCTTGTCAATTCACTAATATGAAAAAGCCCAGATCCCATTGTTCCATATCTTTCTTCAGCCTAGTGTCCCTAATAAGTTAATTAAACTGAAAACCCTAACAATTTAAACGTAAAAGCTAAAGAAGACATTGTTTCTGATGGTCCACTGCTGTTTGCAAATCTACCTGCCAATCAATAGCAGAAAAAAAAAGTAGTGATTTGTAAAGAGGTTTCTTCTGCAGAAGAAAAAGCCAGAAAGATATTTATCAAAGGCACATTTGCCCTTGAGTCTAAAAAAAGCAAGCATGAAAATGCTTGCAAATTCTTTTTAGTTCTAATGCAAGTCTTTTTGTTCATGCTTAACTGCAGAAGAAAAATTAGGAACAAGTGTATGCATATCAGTGCACGTGTTAGCATAGGCTTTAATTGGTTAGGAGCAAATTAATGGCTGCTTGCAATATTTCTGGCAATCTGTTATAAGCTATGTAAATTTTTAAAAGAGGTTTCTTGAAAAGGCTGGCTGAAATCCTGTAATTCATATTCTGCTGGGAGAATTGATTTGAGAAATAATAATGAAATGTTTTACCTTAGTGATGAATCTTAGTTTTGTAGCACTGCAATTTTTTAAAGATTCTTTTAAATAATGCTATGAGTGTTTCTAAGAATAATTTACTTGAAATAAATATATCTGTCTCTGAATTAATAGCATCTTTTTTACTGTTGTTTTTCACCTCTTTCTTATTTCACCATTCCAGGGGTTCACTGCAAAGCCAGCATTAGCTTTGATACTATTATAATAAATCAAAATCCAACTTTTGTTACAATGTGGCCTTCTCCAGTAGGTTTTAATAGCAGTGTTACTATTGAATTCAGTGGGAACTTAATCAAATCCTTAAGAGGTAAGTCCAGTTTTATAGAGGCGAGCTGGAAACGGCCCAACACACCACTGACTCTTCAAGGTGAGCCTGCCACGGTCATTTCAGTGGGAGCAGTTAAACATTGATTGGGACAGAGGAAAAATATCTAACTTGACTGCCCAGGGAGCTCATTAACGCTGCAGGAGATGAATTAAAGCCTCACATGAGGTAGATGAAGGACCTGGACCTCCCACAATCACTCCTTCAGCACACCCAGGGAAAGGGAAAAGCTCCCATGGCAATAAACCAACCGCTGAATGACCACGTCTCCTTGCTCCACTCATTGTTTCAGTAGCTACCCACTGTTTACACAGACCATCCATGCTCTAGATGGTTGGTGACCAACTCTCAAGACCAAAACATAGGACTTTAAAAGGCTCACAATTCAAGACACAAGTTTTCGGGGAACCTGCAGTGACTGCACTTCAGTTGAACACATACCATCTGCCCAAGGTGGTCAGAAATTTTAATTGCTGTTGGCCTGGGGGACACATGGACAGAGACACTTCCACCTGTCTGGGGAACAACCCCAGCGGTAGGAAACTCAGGCCAAAGAGGCCCACTTCAGAAATACAGCCCGATAACAAAAGCTGGAAAGTTTTATTGCTTGTCCTAGACAGGTAATACAGAATGTCTTTGGAGGAAAGCCCCAAGACACGAACTGACTAAAAGCAAATTACTGGTATAGCTTTTATTATGGCTGTATGTGTAGCTCCTGCAATGTGCCTAGCTGCTTTAGCTCTACTTTACTCTTACATTGTATATCTGACACTTACCTTTTTAATCCTTACCGGTATGCAAGAATGTATCTTGTACTGTCAATAAAGCTGTTATCCTTTAATAAAAAAATAGAAGCTACCAAATTAGAGAGAGGGAGGGAAGGAGAAAGGCTAGGAAAGAATATGGCTCGATGCCTAGAAAACTTCAATATGTTGTAAAAGGAAAAGACTGCTAATTAGGCTCTTGCATAGTCTATTCTAGTCCCCTCTGTGCTGCTAGAAATTTAACCCAGCTCACTTGGCTGGTGGCTGGAGAAGTGGGAATACAGTGCAGGAGCTCTGGAATCAGATTATTGAGATGATCTATGAAGTAATGAGGCAATAAAATGCAGCTGGATGTGAGGATTTCACTGTTGGGCTCAAAACATAGGCAAAAGATTCTTAAACAGAAGGCTGGTCCACCCCATGGCTCGTCACTACACTTGGCTATACTAAAGCCTCACACCAAACTGGCCCCACACTGCTGGTGTGTTGAGTGATGCAAGGCAGGGAAAATAGGCTTTGGAAAAGCTGACTGCTACTCCAGATGCTCAGAGAGATCAGCCATGATGGACTGTTTTGGAAGAGAGGAAGAAAATGGTGCAGGAAGCACCACGAGAGCTCTGCGGACCATGAGAAGACCTTATGTATACATTCCACGAGCTTCCACTTTTTAACTTCTGCAGCCAAACTCCATGTTTCTGTGGGATAAGTAGAGTGCAAACATGTGTGGAGTGGAGAACACGATCTGGAGTTTGGGAAAAACAAATGGTATGGAATTGCAGCTGCCAAAGTAGCGATCTCTAAAGGACTCAGCTCTACCCCTTGCACCTCCTCCTGCGCAGGCGGCTTGTCTCGGAGCCACCAGCTGGGTCTGGCCCTGCTCCTCCCAGGGAAACCACGAGGAAAGCGGCTCTAGTGCAGGACCTCCAGCACAGCTGCTCATGTCATCCCCACTGTTATTCATCAACCTGCTGACTCAGGAACAGCTGCTCCCAAGCCATTTCAGGTTTGCTAACGCTGGGTTTTCTCTCCTGCACTTATAGATGACCTGCCTGCAGCTTCCACTGCTGTGTTATTATAATGACCTGGGTAAAAATCTGTCGTCTCTCGGAGATTTCGGTGACCTGAGTTTGGTAAATGGTGTCGCACTAGGGATTTTGGTTGGAAAAGGTGGTCTTTTGAAGTCTAACTATATGATCTTAGCTGGAGACGAGCAGCTCGATTACAAACATTTACAGGCATGAAAAATTAGTTTGAAAAATTCGGAAGCCCCCTTAAATTTCAGTGTTGTATCTTTGGGCAGAGACAGATGAAATAACGTGCACACCAGAGAAAGCTTCACTGCTACCGTGGAGGAATATGTATGGGTTTATAAACAAGCACGCAAGATACCCGCTGGCCCGTCCAGGCAGTAGGCTTGGAAAGATATATGCATACACAAATAACACATGGCTTAATTTGCATACTAATTAATCTGTAATATCTTATTTGCATATATATTAAACTGATGGTGCTATATAAAATACTTGCTTTTAAGGAGTGCTAGTGCGTAGTTGACAGACAGTCATGATAATCTTCATTTTAGGTTAAAAAAGGAATTAATAATGACTTTGGTTACCACTAAAGAACAATTTAAAAAAGAGAAACAGAAAACATCTGCAGCCTGGAGTGATTAGGGTAAACTCTATTAAGGCCAAGGAATTTGTTCAGCCTTTGCTGCTCAGCGAGGTGACTCAGAGCTTCCTCCTGCCAAGTCAGATGGGCTCACTGTGGCCCCGTCTCCCCCTGGGCAGGTCATTCCGTGCTGTCAGACACTTAATTATGCCATGAATGTGGGTAATCCACTCTCAGTTTAGTGTTGTCTTTCCTCCTGGAGACTGCAGCAGCCATCACAAGCAGAGCTGCAAACAGACAAGCACAGAGGGAGGAGAAGACGTCTCCGCTAAGTCAAGGCAGGGAAGAAGCCAACGGAAGAAGCCGAAGCTCACAGCCTGCGTGGGGCTTGAGGTAAGCAAGGTGGAAGTGTGAGGAGGCTATGGACTATTGCCCTGGCCGAGTGTTTACACTGAAACAACACCAACCAGATATGCTCCTTCATCAGAAACACGTTTTGTGAAGTTACAGTCAGACCGAGGGCAGTTTCTTCAGAAAGGCTTTGGGGACTCAAGGCTTCCCAGGCATTTCAGACCACAAGCAAAGCCAGACACAAACTCCTGTGTTTCTGACCCATGCACCTGGGGATGGGGTTTCATCATGGGATGGAAGGAAATTCTCAGCTAGAAGGTCTTAAAAGTTGCCTAAACCCATAAAAGATGGATTCAATGGCACTGGTTCACTAAATCTAAGACCTCAGACACAGACAGCTTATGCTCACGGTACCGTGGGATGCAGGTGGGCATCTGCTGCTTGTCCCGAGCAGCCCATATGGATGGGGAGAGGGATCTGCAGAGGGCACAGTGGCTCCAGAGAGATCCTGGCTGCGAGGACTGTCATTGCCTTGCCTTTCGGGTGTTGTTTCTATTCACAGAAAGGAGTTTGCTGAACAGGAGCAATATGATTTTAAGACGGCCATTATTTACTGTGCAAGCTGCCATTGCAAACTGTGATTAAAGGTGCTCTTTTTGCTAAGACACAGCTCTTTTACTGCAAGCTCTGCCTTTAAATTCTGCTGATATTTTGAAAAGGACAGGCACAGAGGGACAGCAAAGGGGGCAGGAAAGCATCTCCAGGCAGGCCGGGTTTAACTCGATGCAAGCACAGTGCATTCTTCTCCTTGGGGCGAAGGTGATGACTGTGGTGCCAAGGGGACTGAGATACGACTGTGGATTTTGGGATGCCTGCAGCGTTTGCATTTCATGGAGGGGAAAGCCCACTCACTAAGTGATATGTTCCCAGGTGGTGTTACAGGCCTGTTTAATCAAAAAAATATTTAACAAATCTATACAGAAATCAGCCCCTGGTAGGCTTCTAGGTTATGGTGCTGCGGAGATGAAATCAGCCCCATGTGATTCTCCTGTGCTTCTTGGTGGGGTGACCAAAGGGACTCAGGTTACAAGACCTGGCAACTGGGGGGTCACTTCTTGGGACCTTGGCCTGCGTCACACAGCAAGAGTAGGGGAGGAGAGAAGATGAACATCAGCCTGCTTAATGCTCTTGCTCTGGGAGCTGTTGTCCCGGGGTAAAACCTTGCAAATCCTGCAGCTTGCAGAGCCAAGCCGGCATCCCGCACACAAGCGGGCTCGTACAGAGGCAGCTGCCTTCCCGGTGCTGCCCGGCCGCAGCTGCGCCGGCCGTTCAGCTGGGGCCAGGGGGAATCCTCTGCATGGAGGGATGCTTCCTTCCCCTCTCTGCAGCTGGTCCCTCTGACTGCCATCTGGAAATACCTTTCCTCCCGCTTTGGTGCCAAGGAACATCTTGCTTACACCTTGCTTCTGCGCTACCCTCTTAGCCCTCCCTCTTGCCAAATTCCTCCATGCAGTCCCCAGCGAACGGCACAACTCCCTCTTCACTTATTTGTTTTTACTGTCTGTCTACGAGCTTTCCAAAGAGCGCTCCATGCTTAGAAAAATATCCTTCCCTTTAGCACTTTGGACGTTTTCCTGGCAAAAGCTTTTAAGGAATATGGATTCTGGACCATCATGATTTTAAAGAGGGCCTAGAGAGATCATAGTGCTAATTTTAAACAGATGGGCCTTGACACTAAAAGATACCTTGATTAAATTAAATCTGTGCTCAGCAAAGGTCTGACATAACTACAGTGACCCTATTTATCAGAGATGCCATTGCACTGATAATCTAACACACGTACTTTGCTCAGGTTCAGTTTGGTATCACCTGAAGGAAATAAACAGCACTGTGAAAATGTAAAATCTTTTCTTTTTTTGTCTTTGTTTTGAAGTGAGTTAAGCAGCAGGTAAGGTTTTCTCTGCGAGGAAGGAATTACGCCCACATAGCCAATGCCATGGGAACAGCGGTGCTCCAAGCACCCGTTCCCCGCTGCCTCCGTGGGGAGCTCCCCAGGGAGGCCCGGCAGTGCTGGCTCCTGCGCCTTGGAAAGTGCTGTAGCGCTGGGGAGAGCCCAGAGCGAAAATGCAAAATACGCATTGAAACTTTAAAAATTAATGCTGACATTTATTTTAAAATGTGAGCTGGCAGCTCTCCAATGGTTCACTGAGTACATTAACTTAGTCAAACGCCCATTACTTCCTCCCCTTCCTACTAACAAGAATGTTTTGAAAAGGCGAGCTTTGCAAGCTCTGCAGCAAAGCGTATGCGCCTTGCTTTTCTTTTCTCATCTAAGCCGCTGAGTGCAAAGACTATTTATAGAGTGGATCAGAGACAGGCTTGAAGAAAATCTAGATCAGGGTGCTCTAAAATTTAGAAGTGAGAAAGGATTGTCTCCGGGCCAAGATTTAAAAACCAGAAATGTGGGCTCAGTCCTGGCTCTGCTCTGCCTCTGTGCCTCTGAGCGTCGCCCAGCGCGCCCACACTGCTTCCCACCAGCCCTCCCTGCAAGGCTGGGAAGCCCTGGTACACTTCTCCATTCAGCGGGCTCTGATCTTCAGCAGGATCTGAGAGAGTCACAGTGACACAAATAATTGCCCAGGGAAGTTCATACTAGATGAACTTGTCCCTGGATGCTACCCCAACACTGCACTGACCCTTGGGTCTCCAGCCAGGGCGGTTCCTCCCCTGCGTGAGTCCCCGCTCCCAGGCTGTTCTTGTCAACAAACACCAAGACCCATGCTTTCGCGGTACCAAATGTGATGTTTGGGGTGCAGTAGTTCTTGGAATACGACTGGGCAATAACGAGCACCTTTTTCAGCTGTGTTTTGGACATGGGAGATGTAACTACAGAGCTGCTTGGGGAATTTCTAGTGCATCCGCTGTTATAATATCACAGCATTCGGACATACGAGCTGACAAATTTTGTGGCTGTAAACGGCAGAGGCTTGCTGAGAGTCTGGACACTAGCATATAAAATGGGAATACTTTTCTAACATGAAGACAAGTGAAATCCGTATGGTCTTTCCAGGCAGCCTCTCAGCCCACTGGAAAGCCTGCAGCTGCTATATGGGAACAGTGTCATTCCAATATTGCCAGCTCCCATAAGGACTTAGCATTGAACAGTGCATTAGATACTGGTTTCAGAACCTAGTTTTGTAAGCCTGTGGAAACAGGTTTTAGGCTATGCTGCTGCTGTGATGAAATGAGGAAGGAATACCCTTAAATAAATCTTTTATTATTACGGGTATGTCATCTAAAGACCTCTGATTTCCAGACCTGCTCCGAGCAAAGCAGCCAATTAAACTCCAGTAAGAGAAGACAAAAGCACCTCCATCAGTGTATCTCCCAGTAGCTAACAGGCGAGGTTCTGCGCTCCTACCCTACCAAGGAAAGGCAGAATAACTGGAGTTCTTGGCTTCAGCCCCACAAAGTTACTTCAGGGTCAGGCCAAATCAACAGAGCTCAGATTTTGACCCAGTTACAGCTTTTAATTATTTTTCCCCTCAACACAGGTTTTGTAAAATTTTCTTCTGAAAAACAGAAGAAAAGGATGTGGTTTCATTTTTGAGGAAATTTTGCCAAAGTGCATAAGGAGCCGAACGCTGCTGTGCCGGTGATAAACCAACGGGGAAGCGCTGGGGTTCCGGAGGGAGGAAGGCACCGAGAGAGGTGAGGCTATTCACACTGTGCATCCAGCACATCTCTGCTGTCAGGGCTATGTACGGCCAACAGATACAAAATCCTTTGATAACATGTCCTTCTACACATTGTTACTGCTCCCATAGGTTATATTCATATTGCTAAACTAGTTCAGCCCAAGCGGGGAAAGCCCAGTCCCTGCCGCACGGTGCTCGGCACGCGGGGGGCAATCTGTGTTGCAGCGAGGCTGTCCCATCCGGGAGCCTCTCCTTCCCCTGCACCAACCCCGCAGCTGATCTGAGATGAGACTCCTGCTTTACTGACCCCATGCACTTCTCCTACGCAAAGAACCTTTACACTGCTTTGGAGAGAACAGGATGGATTTTACCCAGATGGCAGGAAAATAACATTGCAAATAACTGCCACTGAAAGCCCTGTTAGACTCGTTTGCTGTGCAATCTCTGCCATATATTTTAGCAAAATACTCACTCTCCACTCCAAAATCTCATTATAAAACAAAATTAAAATGGAAACGTTCACCCTTCCTATCTCAGAAGCTTATTGCATGTGTTACATGTGGGTGGTGAGCATGTTAGGTACAATTTAGAGCATAATTTCCTGAGATTTGAAATGTCACCAAGAAAAGGATTGTAAATAATGAAAGTTCGAAACGAATCTGTTATCTTCGTAACAGATAACCATATTTTAATTCTGACTTTTGGCTCATCCAATTGCCTACACTTAGAGAAAAAACAATTCTTTTTCTTATTATATGGAAATCAGATGAATCAGATGAAAAGCCATCAACATCACAGCTTGGAAAACGTACCAATGTTCAAAGATGTGAGCAAAGCCCATGAATCTGCTTCAGTTTGTGGACCTTTTTATTGGTTTTCCTCAAATATTTATAAGCGATCTGCGTTCATAGAAATGTTGGTTGAGAAGTTTTCTAGGGATACCATACATCACAGAATTGTTGAGGTTGGAAAAGCAAGTTCATGGAATAACTCCTCCTGAGTTATGCTGGTAGGAGAAGCTGGAAATCTCTTTTCCTCTCTGTAGGTTTTTCAAAGAGCCAGCCAAGTACCAAAATTAGTATTAGATCACATGGTTGCTCAATCATGGCATTGGAAGAATGGCTACTGAATGGTAAATAGAGCGAATAGTTCATCCACAGCCCCAACAGGCAGGAATACACTAGCATAAAGCTTCGGATCCAATTTGAATATCAAAAAAAATACAGAGGCATCAAACACTGCTGTAGTATAATTAGGAAGAATAAAAACGAACAAAATGCATCAAATAAATTATTGCAAATGCTTTGCCTAATGAGTAACACCACAAAGACATGCTGCAGCATCCAACAAAAACAAGGCCAGAGGACTTCAATGCCTAGACATGCTCTGATTTTGGTTTAAGCCGATCTCTCTCTCCTGTTGTTTCCAAAAGCCTTGAAGCTTTGTACTAAGGAATTGCCAGTAGCTGGGGCTTTTTGCAACTGGAGGACAAGATCAGTGAGAATTTCCGATGTGAGCATGCTTTCAGCCCATCACCAAGGTAAGACAAGCCATAAGGGTTACATTTTGTGTAAAGTCCATCACCACTGCAAATCAAAGTTGTATGCCAGAGCATCCATCAACACATGGGCAGGGAGGGAGGGAGGGCCTCAGCATGCATTTGCCTCCCCCTTACTAAGTTCTTGCCTTTTGCCACAGCTTTTTGAATTTCTCATTTCCCCTTGCTTACGGCTGCTGAATTATACACACATATACACACACATCATTCAAAGAAAGAAAAAAAAAAACCACAAAACAGCTACAGAACAACTTCCAAATAACTAATTTCATTCATTATGTTCTCCAGGACTCTTCTTTCTGGTCCTCAGCCATCCTGCTTTTTGCTAAACAAAATCAAGATCAGTGCTTTATAATTCTCTTCCTAAAAGGGACTGTACAACACTATGGCAAGAACCTTAAGTTCTTCGCCCAGGACCGCTCCACAGACACAGACAGTACTACAGGAATGCAGGGCAAGTCCTCATTGCCCCTAAAGGCTGCATCTCAGTTTCCACTGGCCTGGCACCCAGGTCCCTCCTGCTGCCAGGTTAGCGTGTGTGTCCCCGGGTAGCTGGCCCTGGGCAATGCCCAAGACACACCACAGCCCTGCAATTAGCTGGTTTTCCTGTTCAGTGGCTAACCCAAAATTTAAGAAAAAAAATGAAGAAAATAAATCACTTTGTATTAATACAAAGCAGCACTTTTCCATGTTTTCATGGCAAGAAATAATAGAGCTAACAAGCCAGAAAGAAAAAAGTATCTGTTTAAGATCTGAGGAAACAGTTCGTTTGTGTGTTTGTTAACCCTTCTCCTGATCAAAGCTGGGCTACTTTGTACAGGAAAATACCATTTTGAAAATTAAAAAGACGGGTCCGTTTTTCCCCCTTCTCTTCCCTCCTTCTCCACCAGCCAAACTGCCAAACAGTTCACTGCCAGCCACCCTTTACACCTCCGTGATCTTCCTTCCCACCCACCTCTTCTTTTTTCCAAGCTTTCTTTTCGGCTGAGAACCCGTTCCTTTGGGGGAAGATGTTTTGCCATAAAGACATGATTGTTGGAGATTCCAGTATTGGCCTAGTTTGGTATTTGATGTCATTCCTTCAGTTACTGACACTGAATCACCTTTGTGTTACACAGGACAAAAACAGGAAAATAAGTAAAAAAATCCCATCTATGCTGATACGAGGCTCGATCAGAAACCATCAGACATACCAGCTTCATTCCATATCCTCCAAGAAAAACAGCCTTTCCACAAATTCAGACCCCTGATGGCAACCACAGACTCTGCCAGGTAAACACAAGGAGCCAGAGCAAGGTGTTTTTTAGGGCTGTCCGGGGACACTTTGTGCCGGCACGTGAGAAAGTTTCACTGTCCAAAAAGGCGAGTCTTTGTGTTAAAATGGAACGTTTCCAAACAAGAGACAAGGTGAATTTCTTACACACGGCAAAACTGACTGGTAAATTTTTTAAATTACTACATATGTTTTATTATCTTGGACTTTTGAATGCCTCACATCTCTAATTGTCATAGTAATTATTAGCTCAGTTAATGAAAGCTTTGGAAACAAGATTGTGTGGGAGTATTTCAAGTCATGAGTTAAGTCTTTTAACTCAGTAATTGCCAATGATTAATTCATTTTTCCATTTAAGCACTGAAAAGCTGAAATATTATTTCCTTGAACTGTATTTGTGCTTGGCGGTTCTGAGTTAATTACTACTCTGTGAACACCTTTAAATCAAATTCAGAGGTTTCCACGTGTACGTATCATGAGGTCCTGGTAAATCCTTCAACATCTGCTTGGAAAAGGATTACTGAACTTGACTGATGATGCCGTTCTTCTGAAGGTCTACCTGTTATGTACCTGCAGCCATTAAAGGCACTACAAGTGCAATGGCAGTAAAGAGCTTAGGCTTGTGGAAGTTCTCACATAAATAAGGATTATACTCATGAATGTCTGGTTTGGAAATTATCCACTTTAGTTTTTGGGGAAAAATACAAGTACATGCATAAATCACCAATTCACCAGTTGAGACTGATGGAAGTAGCCGCGCTTCCACAAAGAACTGTGACAACAGCAGCTCAGCGGTGAGATAACCTGGCCTGGGCTTGGGGCTGATGTGGCCCATTTCTGTAATTTCAGCTCCAGACGTGGTTCTTTTACCTGAGCAGTGGTGACTGAAACAGCGCACAAAGAGAGGGACACATGGGACACAGGGAGGACCAAGGAGGTGCAAAGGACACATCGCACCGCTGGAGATCCAGCTCCCCATGCATGCTCTGGCCCACAGAACCAAGGGCTCGGGGCAGCCCAGCGCACAGGCAAGCAATTCAGCTGCCCTCCCAAATCATGTCTTTCCCACAGTACGCACAGGTTCCCTGCTAGGACTATATGGACACACCTTCTTTCTCCAAGACAGGAGGACTGAGGACAGGAAAGAGACCAAAAGGGCATTTTTCCAGTGAGAGAAAGTGTTTCTGTCAGAGTGATACTCCTCCTGCTGCATGTCAGTGTGGCTCTTTATCTGTCCCTGTGGCTGATTTCATCTTTCTTAAGGATGCTCCCAAGCACTAACATGTCCCCAAGCTGTTTCCTGGCCTAGTTAACCTGTGCTTTCCTGGTTCAGGTCTTGGGGACCTGCTAACTGAGCATCCTCCTCGCCCCGAGGGGGACAGTGGCGCTTGCCATTCAGCACTCTGCTGCGACATGCAGCCGAGGAGGAGTACCACCACCACAGGGAAAGCAGCAGCCACGTCAGTAGAGGGACCAGCATGTGTTCTGGGCCTCGAACTACACATTTTACAATTTCTGTAGTGCACTGAAGCCCACTCCTGGGTCCTGATCCTTGCTTCCAGCACAATTTCTGTATTTTCTCCACTGAGTCTCCAATATAAAAGACATAAAAAGCCCTAAGAGCAGAACTTGGACCCAACATTGCCCTTTCCAAGAGCAGAAACAAGACCTCTCGCTTCCCCCACTCACACCAAACAACCCCAAACCACCATGCACCACAGCCCCACATGCTCTGGCTTGCCATAGATCTCACATTTTGCCCAGCCCAGCAAGGTGGCTCTAATATGAGAGGCAGACGGCACTGCAAATGTGGCCTTGAGGTTGGGCCACTCTTTTGGGGAGAATTGTTTGAGCCCCCTTAGTGTGGGATAACCCCGCTCTTGCTTGCCCTTCCTTCGGGGTGCTCCAGAACACTCGTACAGCCCCAAAGGCTTCTTGGCACCAGCTAAATTTATAAGCCCCATCACCAAGGAATGACAGTGAGCAACCCAGATCTGATCATCACAGCTTCTGTTGTTTTGTTTTGAAAGAAAATGTCAGACACTCAATCTAGGTGAACAAACCAGGATCCCGATCCTAACTGGACAGAGGTCTCCGCTTGCAGCCCTGATGCAGATGCCAGCAGCAACACAATATTTAAGGCACAGTCCTGTACCAGGTGTCTCCTGTGGCTCACTCCAAGCTGGGAGTGGTACCTAGATCTCCACTCCACACTGTGCAGGGGAGAAGTCAGCCAGCTCTGGGTCCTTCATACCGCCCTGGGTCTCATCTAGATGGCAGAAGTGGTGGCAGCCACCTTGAAAATGCCCAAACCACTGAGCTGATCTAACCATCTGCCTTTGGCAAAGCCTGGCAAGATGTGAGACCTTCCAAGATGGACAATTGTTGGAGCAACCTGCTCAGATACAAAACTACTCAGCTAGAAGCTGGATTTGGGCCAAAAAGACCCCCTCCCCTTTCAGCTCTCTATCTCAACTAGAACATTGTATTCCCGTATTTGTTGTGATCTATTACTCCCTATTGGTAATCCAGGATTTACTAAAAATTAACACCAGTTAACCACAGACATTAATCTCATCCAGACTTTTAAAGTTCTTGGGTGCAAATTATCCTGGACTGCTAAATCAAAAAAATGTAACTCTACTAAATCTTGTTGAGCATTTTCTTCAGTGGCTATTATACTGAAAATTATTTCCTTTTCCATCTAGTAGGAGTACAGCTCCCTGCTTCTGTTCAAAAACAGCACAGAAAATTTTAATCAAACTTGTTTGTTTTTTCTCTGCATCATTACACTAAATTAAATCAATAACTTTCAGGTGGGAGGGAGAAATCCATGATTTTCTTGTTAGCTCTTTGTGCAATCATCTTTCTTCATTAGAGACACCTGAGACCCACGTCACACTATAAGTTAATATGCAGGCCAACTTTTAAACTCCTTTCTTTATTATTAATGTTTTTTGAGTGCTGTTGCTGTCACGTCAGAGGGCTGGTGGAATCATTAAAAATATCTCATTTTAGTAATAAGACAGCACTATTCATATTTATTCAGTATTTAACAGTCCAGAGGAGACTCTCCTGCTTTCTTATTTGCCAGATTGTCTCTTCTAAATGTCATTGTCAACCATTCACATCCAGTTCATCCTCCTGAACAAAATGGATTTCATAAAGCCTACCATAACCAAAGAAGTTAACAGATGGTACACTGCATCCCTGCAATTTCCTCAGGCTTGAGTTTCATCCCTTTAAAACAATAGCTCCCCTTGAAGTAAGCATGTTCTTTTATATTAAAACATGAAACATAATAATTAAAGAGACTATGGAACAATTCACTCAGTCATTGAACGAGCAAAATAAATAAATGCAGGAGTGGGAAACTAGACTGGAGAGAGATCTGCAGGTTTTCTGCTAGCATGTATAGTGTGGGTTTGTTAGAAGAGCATGAAGGGTCTCAGCCTTGTGGATTTGCCTTTGAAAGTACCAGCTCTGAGAGACAAGCCCACAGCTCCAGCTGTGGAGCTTTCCCAGCTTACTCTTACAGCTGCCTCTTCCTCATCATGCAGAAAAGTGGTGTGCCAGTCTCCCATCCTGCCTCATAGTCCAGTGTTCAGCCTAAACTGATACCACACAGGACTCTGGGGCTAATGCCAGACCATGAAGACCAGCCCACCACACCATGTACAGCTATACACTCCCTCTGCTTTGACGTAGCTGTGAGGGCTGTTAACAAACTTGGCAACCGGTGTTCTAACCTACTGCAGCCCTGGCTGCCGTAACTGCTCTGCATGCAGACAGAGCTCTACAGCCACCCTTGGGATGGTTTGCAGCCCACGCCAACAGCGGCTGGGTGCCCCATACCCCTGAGTGCTCCTCGCTGGGCAGGACGGTGTCTGCAGACATCCGTGCAAAGGTGCCTCAGGATCCTCCGACACGCCCAAACACAGGGTTGACTCAAGGTGGACTGGGCTATGCACCAAGAACCAGATGCAGATTTAAGCCCCTGTGTTTAGACTAGCTGGACCAGCACTTGTCTGAAGCTAATCAACTCCCCATGGTAATTTCTTATCACTTAGAGATGAAGAGAACAAATATTTCAGTGCAAGGTTCAGAGAAAGCAGCAGCTACCTGAATGTCTTGGTGACATGTCACCGCTGGCACGCAGGCCATCACACCTATTTGCTCCACAGCCTGCAGACACTGGTCATGGCTGTTTCATGGCAATGTAGAGGCTTGTAGCATGCAGTTTCTGTTTTCTGCTGGCATAGCCCTTGTGCCTCACTCCCTCCAAGCTTCAAAATATGAACCTGTGCTTCACAACAGTGAGGCATCTTTAGTCACATAGGAAATAGAACAGAGAAAAGTGAGGAAAAAAGTGAGAAGAAGCATGGGTGCCTTTGGATCTGGGCTTTTGTTCTGAGCAAAAACCAAACTGCAGTCCATCTTCTCTGGCCAGAGTTAAAAAAAACAAAAACAAAAACAGAAACAAACTGGGGTCCTGCAGCCAGGGTGTGGGCAGCCTCACATGAAAAAAACCACGGCAGCTTCATCCTCAGTAGGACCAGCCCTGCTCTGCCTTCCCTTCCCATCGCCTGGGCAGCCTCTGCCATCCGCTTTTGTGTACGTTTGGAAGAAAGACAGAGGACACCAAGTGCCCCTCTGCTGTGACCTTGTCACCCCAGCAGCATAGGACATAGCCCCCTGACAGAGCAGAGGCATTTACTCCTACCAGAAAAATCCAGTTCCAAGCGTGGGTGCCTGAACAGAGACCAACAAAGCCGTATTTCATCATCTCAACAGACGCTGTAGTTTAAATGTTGACTTATCAGAGTCCAGCACCTCTGAAAATTCAGGCCATTTTGGGGATGTTTGCAGCATGTCAAGCCCCCGAGGTAGTGCCAAGTGAGTGGGTATGTCTATACGGCTCAGCTGCTGTGGCCCCGGATAAGACTGGTGCTTGGGCAGCTGGATGGAGAACTGCTGGTCCTCCCAACAGTACTGCCCAAGGACTCGAACGGTTCTGTGCATCAGCCCCTGTTCACTGCCTCTCCGGGGAGATTTAACTCCATCAACACGCCACTCCTGTCCTTTGAACTGTACCAACCACGTAAAGCTGCCTGCGGGTATTTTGCAAGGTGGTTACACTGAAGCCTGGATTGCAGAGGGGAATTAAAAATGTTGGTCCACGCAAACATGGCTTCTAGTTTGGGATGGCTGGTTCTTTTATTTTCATCTCCTTGCCCATCTGATTTATTTGGATTATAAACTCCAGCCCTTACTACAGTTTATACAGTTCTTAGCATAAGTAGATTCTAATCTCTGTGTGGGTAACTGTAATATAAATGAGAGTAAATCAATATCACAAGAATATATTAGTTAAACTGTTTCATTCAAGGAGATTAAGAGAAGAAGATTATAATGGTATTAAACTTTCAAAAGTCATATAAATGCAATCTACTTGCAAGTTCCTTTTTCCAGGGATAATATTTTGTGCAGGTTTATAAAGTGTCCTTGCAACAAGCCTCAAAGCTCTTCCAAAGGATCTCCCCTCTCTGATGCAGCCATCTCTGGGGCTGGCCCACGACAGCTGTTCAGCATCACACTGGGACACCAGTCGTAACAGTACTTGCAGCACTTACATACCATTTTATACTTCCAAAGCTCTTAAATTAATTAGTTACAGGGCTACAGTATGGACTCAGGCAGAATGTGAAAAAGAAAGTTGTATCCAGTGGAAACTACAGGGGGAATTTGGGGAAATGCAATGTAATTACTCAGTTTGGAATCTGGCCAGAGCACTGCTGCTAGAAATGCCATGGGGTCTCTAACGACCACATAGGGTCAGGACCTCGGCTTCACATCTGCTCCAAAAGACAAGGAAAGCCCTGACAAAAGGTGCTCAGTCATCAGGTACAGGAAAGGGATGATTATACAAAAACCGATTTCCCCCCTAGTCACCTCGCAGCTACAGGCGCTGGGCTCAGCGGCACCATGGGAGCGTGTGTCAACTCAGACCTCAGGAACTTAAAAATTGCTTTCAATTAAACAGTTCCAACTTTTGGTGATATTTACGAACGATTCACCTCATAAGTCATTTAACTGGTCTTAATCGGGTTAAAATCCCCAAGCAATCAGTTATCTCTGCCATTCCCCTCTGAACCCCCCCAGCACACATGCGTGTACCCTTCTTGTAGCTAAAACAAGCCCATCAGGTGGTTGCATTGCTGAGATATAGCATTGCTCTACTCCAATCTGGAAATGTTCATGCCGTGTAGACATGCAAATGTCACAAAGGGCCAATTTTAGGACGCACAAAAGAGCGACCACTAATTGGAAGGAAGGGGGAGAAAGTGATTACAATTCCCACTCACCTCAGTGGTACCGCAGGAACGAAAGCAAAATGCTGACAAGAAACAGTCAGTCTTGCCGACACTGATGTATGCCATATGTTGGGCTGGTGGGGAAAGGGACATTTCAGATTCACAAAATGCGTAGGGTGGTAAACCCCACGTGCTGTTTTGGGGCAGAACACCCACAGCCCGATGCTTTTTCACACAGCTGGATTTCTGCAATGTTTAATTTCTCAGCAACACCAGAGTGTGGATGCTGAGGGATCTTTGGCTGATTTTGAAACGCAACATGCAAGGAGGTGCTCCTGGCAGCTGCCTGTCTGAACATCCTGGGAACTCAGCTTCATCCAGAGAACCCTGGAGCAGCTCAGAGACGGTCTGGGGGAAAAAAGCGAGAGCCAGGCAACCTCCCTGGCAGACCAATGACCAAGGAGCTTCTTGTGCCTCTCAAGGAACTTGAACACTGAGGTCTGACCATCAGCTTTTACAGAATCACAGAATCACAGAATGGTAGGGGTTGGAAGACCCGCCTGAACAAGGTCCTGTGCAGCCTGCTGTAGGTGACTCTGCTTCGGCAGGAGGGTTGGACTAGATGACCCACGGAGGTCCCTTCCAACCCCTACCATTCTGTGATTCTGTGATTCTCCTCCTCCAGCCCTTTCTTAGGGGAACTGTATACAGCTCACTGTTCCTGCACATGGACATCTCTGCCAGTGCACCACCAGTGGCTATTAATTACATTCCCAATCTTTGCATCCTGCTTCAATGTGCAAGATGTACGGGAGCTTTATTATTTGCCATGAACATCGGTAGGTAAGCAATAGAAAGCACATAAAGGACAGCTCTTGACAACTTCACGCTCTCCTCTGACTGTGGGAACTGACTCCTCTCATTTACACCTCTGTCACATAAGCATTGCTTCACCAACTTCCACGGATTTATTCTTGATTCATGTTAGCACAAGTAAAACCAAACTCAGACCTTTCTGCCTCCATTTTCAACTCTGGAGGATTCTCATCTCTTACAGCCCTTTTCAGTCTACAGCTGAGAGTGTCTGGGATTTATCTACCCAGTATATTAATTCTGGTTGTGTTTGCCAAACACTGTCACTGGTGGGGAATCCTCTCCATGTCTGAACCATTGCATTTGCCACGCAGATGAGTCCCAAGCGCAGATTGCCCTGCATACATGTTTTCACTCCGCACCACCAACACAGCCCCTTTTCACACAGCAATGCCCTGCTCACTAGTCTGTTCATCCAAACATAATTAGGTTCTTCAGTCAGTACCCACCTTTGACGCGCCTTTGGCAATCATCACGCTGGCATTTCTCTGCTGTGGTTTTCCACGCCTTGTTTAAGCAATAGGGGTGCCACGGGGACCCTCTTACCCCCAGCACTAGTGTACCCACAATAGCCTCCTGCACCCAAAACAACACCACCACAGTAACCAGTGTCTGAAAGCAGGACCTCCAAGGCATCTTCTGTGAAATTAGGATGTGGCAGCTGGTTTTGCATCATTTAGAGCACTCTTTTGTTGGATTAAAACTCTTCGCTCCTCGGACTGTAACTTGGAAGTGACCAAGCAGCAGGGAGCTGGAGGAGGACAGAGATGTCTTCTCATTAAAGGCTGCTGCTTGTTGGGTGAAAATAGCAAGTCTGAACCTAAACAACTCTGGGTGACACAACGGGACACAGTGAGGACGTGGGGTCCAATCTCAGCATGATGGATGCATTCAGCTCTGCTGTACCTATGCTGTAATGAGCTGCCAGGTCAGGGGGGCATCAGCAGAGCCGCTAGTTTGCTTTCACTGAAAAGGGCTCAGTGTTCTGGTTTGGGTAATGAGCTCCCTTGTACACACAGAAACAAGCACAAAAGACTGCAGTGGATGTCTTCAGCAGCACAGGCTACTGCAAACACATCACATCTGATCTCCTGTCACATCACCAGCCTTTTGCAAAATTTGGAGTCGGATTCAAGATCTCAGCTCTCGTCTCTGAAGTGTCCAGTAGCCCGACCCTAGGACACCCCCGTAGAAATCCAGGTACAAGTCATTTCCCACATTGCTCCTGCTTTGGCACAGAGGAACTCTCCCCGAGCAGTGGGTTTGTCTCTGCAACACCCAATTTTCTGTTTGAGGCAGCCAGAGGTGGTGGCACAGACAACTGGAAGAGACAAGCAGTGCAACACGTCCAGCACAAAGCTCCTCTTCCTGAATTAGCTATTGCTAAAATGTAAACAAGTATGCACATACATTCCTAAAACTCTTCCAAAACCAAGGCATTACCAAGTACTTTCTCTCTCAGAAGTGGTTACAGAATGACCAAGATGTGGGCAGGCACACCGCAAGGGCTGCGCAGTCACTGCCTAGAGGAGCAGGGCACAGCAGCCCACAGGGAAAATAATTGCAAGTGAAAACTCCAGGGGAGAATAATCTGAGGGAATTCAGCTCAGTCATTCCTGTGGCTTTGTCTGAGCTCCTTTTAATGAGGCCCAAGAGTTCACCACTACCCTACCTCTCTCCTTACAGACAAAGCTTTGTAAGGCTACATGTCTCTCCTGATCCTCTGATTTCCCTCTTGCAGAAGCCAGAGTCTCACTACAGCGGGAGGTGGGTGGGGAGAGAATGGTGTACCGAGTCCTGGGCAGTTCGAGGGGGATGAGAACATGAGCTAACGGGCTGTAGTGTACAGTGAAGGAAAATGCAAGCCAACCACAAAGGCTAACAAGGTCTGTGACATCTCTCTGGGAGGGTCAGATGCAAATGTAAGGACAGAGATTTCATGGTGCCTGTTAATGGGGTGCACACAGAGGCAGGCACCGTCCATCTGTACAGCCAGCCTTTGCCCCGGGGATGCTGCCCTGAACACTCTGCAGCCATGCTGCTGATTCAGGGCATGAACCGGTGGCTTCTGACTCTGTCAGATGACAACAAAACTGAGATGCATCTTCTGTGGAAGTTTTCATTTTTTGTAGTATTTGTAGAAGGATTCATGGGTTTGATCTTACAAGAAAACATTTTTCATATGTTTTCTTGTAAGCAGATACCTCAAGGACAGCTTTTATGCCATGCCCAGTGAGGCAGTGACTGCAAAAGAAATTAGGGCACAATGCAGGTATACTGACGTCAGCAGGTCTCACGGTGACTTCAGTGGGAGTTGAGCTACGGACAGAGCTCGCTCTGGAGTGACTAGGGCATGAGAGGCAGAAAGGGCTGTCCATGCACAGCCTGCCCTTGGAAGCGGCTGGGACACCACAACTCCGTCCCTAGTCCTGCTTTCCCCCTTTCTGGCTGCGTATAGCAGTAAATAATCACAATCTTAAAATGGTGCAGCTTATTCCCACGGCCTTCCACACTTCCTAGAGAAATACACCAGTTTCTGCACTCATACCAGATCAGGGTAAAGCCAAGGGAAGACCAGAGGAGGTCTGAATTCCCAAATCAGCAGACAATAACAGCACCTGGCTTTGTTTCAGCACAGTTTTCCTATGTACTCAAATCTCCCTCATAACACTGAATCCTGGGCAGAAAGCAGGTTGTCATCTCCCTGAGCTTTCAGCTCCCCAGGAGGCATCACCACCACCAGCGGTATCGGGGAGCAGTGCAACCCCTCTCTCAGACACACAACCAGCTCCACACTTCCATGTGATCTTCTGTTGCATCAACCCATGTTACTTTGCTAGATAAGTTGTCTTTCAGTGAAAGGAAGGGAATTAGGTTTTCATCAAGGAGCTTTTCAACAAGTTGTCACCATCTCAACGATTTAGGGTAGGCAGAACACCTCATATTCCCAGTTGCCCTCATGCCACTGCAAGCTGCCAGTGTGAAAGCACAGCCCACTATAGCATCTGGAAAGGTCAGAGCTGAAATGTTTTCACAGAAAGATAATCAAGCGATAAGATAAATGCCTCATCAGGAGGAAATGTCAGCTCCTGAATCAGGACAGTTATTGTATAAGACATTTCTTTACCTAAAGGAAGCAGGTTAATATACCTCCAAATTGCTATTTATCACACCACATGATGTTCAATTTCCAGTGTAATTTCCACCGTGCTTTCTTATAGCACGTGTGGAAATCAATTCAGAGATCAGTGAATTCTCAGTTCTGAACTTCTACAGCAGCAAGTCAAAAACTAATTAAGAAAAGCCACAACAAAGCAAAAGACCATGTAACAAGGCAAAATAATATTTTGAGATGGGCATTTAAAAGAATGCCAGTCCTGTGCAAACCCTTGTCAATTCAAATTTAGCATATCACTTTAACATACCCTCTTTTGCAGCCTGAATGAGAGAGACTCGAGAGGGAGTGTGCTTTGGGGTCCAGCAGGGAAGGCAGAGGGTGACAGCAGAGAGGGGCTTAGAGCAAAGAGCTTGCAAGAAGCACAAAAGACGCTTTAAAAAAATGTCTTGAAGGCATCAGCAGCAGATGCTAGGTATAAAAGCATGAGAGAGTTCACACAGGAGTCCTGGGAGAAGAGTCAGAGAGGCAGCTCGTTGCGAAGGAGGCCGACAATGGTGTAAGAATTGGAGAGGGCTGGAAAAAAACCACAAAAGCACTGTGAGAAAAAGGGGGCGATGCCTCTCATAAGAGCTGAAAAGTCAAAGCCAAGTGCGTTTAAGGGTGCCACACATTAGGAAAGTGATGGAGTGACAGTGAATTTGAGACTCTCAGAATGAGGAGTAATTTCCTTCCAGGAAATACGCAACCTTTAAAAAAATATTATCCATTGATGAACACTTTCCAACGAGCTCTAAAAAATAAGCCACTCATTTCAAGTTTTTAAATGACTTGCAAAGCAGCCTAGATTATTTTTACTGCCATGCCTTTCTCCTTCCTCTCCCGGGCTGAAAGCCCTCCTCCTCAGGTCCTGCTGCATGAGACGACGGGAGCCTACTCACAGGGTCTGCTGAGACTGGCCACCTTCGAAAGCTCTCCCTGCACAGCCTTTGCCCTCGGGCACAATGGAATAAGCTTTTACCAGCTCAACCGCTTCTCCAGAAATTAAAGAGAAAACAAATGAAGCTCAGAGGCATCACTTAGAGACCTGCAGAACTAACACTAATATTGCTGAGCTCTCTCCTGATTTCACTAATTTTTACAATCTGGCCCGGCAGTTTTGCGTTTCCAAAAGCTATTCTGTGGCCACGTCCCAAGCATCTCATACCTGACCATGAGATTCAAACCAGCTATATTTCCTCCTCAGGAGCTCTCAAGGAATATACATTAGCCTTGCTGACAAGATCTACTTTGGGCCACATTATTTCTCACCCACCACCTTGCTCTAATAACAGCTACATTTTACAATTTTCAAAAGCTGTCAACATCATTGATCTTCCAGACTGAATGTACTTGTCTATTATGTGTGTTGAATTACTTGTGCCACAGTTAAGTCTTTATTCAGCTGAAGGCAGCTTACCTCCATGGCAGTGTGTCATTTTCTCTCTAGCAGAGTAGTAATCTAATCAAATAATGGTGTAGGTCTAAAAAAATAAGTATGTACACTATATATATATAAAAAAAAGGAAGACTCCAGCAGTGTCTTGTAAGATGGACACACTCCACATGGTAAACTACCACTCTGGTAGGATAATTGGTTTGGTTTGATCAAAACTGCATGCTCTTACAGAACTGAACGTCTGGCAGTGCTCACAGCTCAGCATTAAAAGCGAAGATTGTCAGATCTGTCATGAAAACTGAAAAAGGATAGACTGGGCTGTACTGAGCAAAAATAAAGGGAAGCCCTCTAAATCCAAAAGACTGTGTGACTTATTTATCCTGGTGCTACACATCTAGTGTTTACCCTCAGTTCTCTACGATCTCTTTTGATGTCTTCCATTAAAGAGAAGCAAAGCTGCTAGCAAAAACAACACACAGAAGTCCTACCCATTTCTTCCTGCCTCTTTAGAAAGGCCACAATGACCTGAGAACTGTTACATCATGCAGGCCATGAAAAATGAAATAATGCTACTTGCACCATCAATTGGAAAATGTATATCATTTTATTACCACCTAGTAAAATGATTCTTGAAGTCTATAGCTGACACACTTCAGGTTTGCAGGTAAGGAAGGAGGCAGAGACCATGGCAATTAGCTGCCCTGACAGCCTCATCTCCCAGCCGCAGCACTTCCAAGCACTGTGTCCTGCTTGGGCTGCAGCATCTCTTCCAGAAAGTCACCCCATCTTGGTGGAAATCCTGGAAACACACAGCTCGTCACTGCCCTGTGCCGGTTGTTTCTAAAGCCAGTTGAACTCCCTGCGACCACCATGCCTAGCAGCAAGTTTTTACTGGTTGTTCATCACATCTCCCAGACTCTCTGCGCCTGGATTCCTTCATGGTGGTACTCAAACGCTCCTGGCATTTAAGAAGATCCAGGTCTTACTTGACAGACATTTGTAAAAGAAGCTATGTTTTCATTTGCAAAACAAAACCAAATTTGGTCTAGAATCCTGCCATCTGGTGACTCCAGATAATTCTCGCATACGGTTACAAAGGCTTGCATCTTTTACTTTGCTTTGCTGTACAACTTAACCACTTGACACTCATCTGCCCTTCTACAGCCCTTTACTCTGTGTATTGCAAAACTCTGAATAAAAAAGGTCGTTTCAGCTGAACACAGCACTTTTGTCTTTGTTTTACAAGCAAAAATAAGATGACGCAGAAGGGCAAGAGGCTTGGCCAAAATTACTTAGCACACCAGAAAAAAAAATAAAAATGTGATCCAGCTCTGAATCTTCTGCATCCACCTTGAAACAACACTACCACCAGCTCACTAACAGGCGTGGTTTGGTTTTGTAAGGTTAACTCCTACTCTGTTAAAAAAAAGAAGGAAAAAATAAACAGCAAGTGTCTTCATGACATTAGACAGAAAATGCAGCATCATCTTGGAAGACACGGTTTTGTGCCCCATTGCTCTGTGCAGTGCAATAGAAACGGGCTTAGAAAAGAGCGGGCACGAACCCTGTCCCAGCCTCCCTCCACCTCTCGGGGTATTCACAGCTGGCAGCTGAGCAAGATGCTTTTAACAAAGACCAAGAAGCCATAAATGATATCAATTGTTATAGATCCTTCTGTCCTTGTGTCCTTTGTGAAGTCCTTGTGAAAAATTTGATCTCAGAGGTGGATAACAAGAGAGGGGTCAAAATACAGCAGATTATTGTCAGAGGAAAAGGATGTCCGCCATCTTTGTTCATCACAAGCTTTTCATCAGCTATCCAGCTTTGCTGCCTTCCCTGCAGGATTTGTGGTTACAGGGGCAACCTGTTGCCACATCAGCAAACTTCACAAGAGCACAACACTTTTCAGAAGCATTGATACAATTACCTTATCGCCTTAGCAGAGGGAAAGGGCTCCTTCTTGGAAAGCATAAGCGAGCCAGCCCCATTTTACACGTGGTGTGCCATTTGCAATGTCCCTTTGCTGCAGACAACAGGCCAGCACCTGCCTCCCTCTTGCCAGTACTGCATGGGCTACAACAGCCCCAGTTTACAAACACGGTGCTTTGGGGGACTAATAGGAGACCCAGGGAAAATTCCAGCTCAAGCCCACCCTGCTCCCCAGCACAGCCTTAGACATGCAACCTGGCCACCTTTATATGTCCCTCTTCCAAGGTGGGAAAGTAAAAGTTCTTCCCTAAAGGGACTTTGCTTTTAAAAGAAAAGTGAGATCTCCATGCAGCCAGAAGCTGACTTGCTGATAAAACAGAGAACACAACAGCCAGCCTGCAGGTATCGGAACAGGGGGCTGAGCTCTGCCCCCCAGCCTGACGCTGTGGCAGAAGCAGCCTGGCCAGGCACCCTGCCTGCACCACTGCGGTGGGAGCAGGTCCCAGCCCAAGTCTGCCAGGCAATAGCCCTTGCTCCAGGCCACTCTCTGCTTTCTCTGGCACATGTCAGATGGAGAGAATATGCCTGTTGTCCCAACCCACCTGAAAACAGCACACCTCCTGACTTCATCCCTGGAAATAAGCGGAAAATCCAGCCCAGAGGCTGAGCCAGAATCTTCAAGTGATGCAAACAAGATTTGATGTAGATTCAGATTACGTAATTCAGGCAGCACGTGCTCTTCTGCAGCGAGAGCAAGGGCCAGCTCTGCAGCTAGCACTTCCTCCCCTTGCCTTCAGGGCAACTCAGATAGTTACACCACCTGAGGATACATGCCATGACATTTTTATCTGCAAAGTCCAGCACACGCTACAATGATGTGAGCAGCGGAGCAGAGGACACTCTCTGCAGCAGAGATGTCAGAGAGTCTCAGACCTTTTCACAAACAGGGGAAACCACCATCCTAGAAGTGATACCCACTTTGAAAACCATTCCCTGCCTCTTCTCTCGTCTGTCCAGTGGGTGAGAACCTCCTCTCTCAGGAGGAGAGGAGAGAGTTACAGCTCACCAGGGCATGTGAAACTGTGTGCTCTTCTTTCCTTCTCCTCTCCCCCTTCTCAGAAGTCTTGGAGTGTGACTCGCCCCCAGAGCTGCAAACATACACGCTGAAGGTGTGCAGCTTGTTGCTCTGAAAGGAAATTATTGTTATTAGCAAAGAGGTGGTTAAACAGCAAAACCATCTCTTGGAAGCCTCCTTGCACACTCAGCTTGATTTGCTGATATTTTCATTCCTAGTGAAGGGCTTGTGCAAACAGAGACTGCTGCTGATGGAGGAGGAGGGAAACTGAGATGAACTGCGCTTTCTGCTGCTGTCACTAAGAGCTGAAAAACAAAAGTAGAGTGAAAATAACAGGCTGACCTCTATGTACTATTCTGGAGATCTTTGGATGAAAAAAGAAGTATTATCATCATCATTATTACCTCCCCGTCATGTCTTACAGAGCTGAAGCACATGGCACCTGAATGCCATCGGCTCCCCTAGATCAGCACCCCAAACCCCGAAGTCCCCACTGAGCTCTGCCCCGGGCCCTGCTCAGCCCTTCCTCGCCTTCCAGATGCTCAGCTTGGATCCAGCCCCAGCACCGCAGAGAAGAATAGCGGGCAGCACCCTGCATCTCACAGCGTGTGTCTGTGACAAGGCAAAGAGCTTGCGTGCTCAAACACCCCCGCTTCCCCGGGCTGCCCAGCTGCAGACCGCCCATGTCTCGAGAGAAGGCTGCAAAATAGGTGGGAAAGCCTGAGCTCCAAGACAGACGCACGTTCAACCATCCTGAAGGATGGAAAGTCTGTGGCTCTGAGGTTTTGGTCCCAGTCCCATACTGGGTGTAGCTCTGAAAGCAAAACAATGTTCCCTAAAATAAGCGTGATGAGGCTTTCTCCGTGAACGTTATTTATGGAGGGCAGGGCCGTGTGAGTGAAAAAGGTGGGGAGAATTTCCATTCTGCCTGAACAACTCAGAAACCATAGATTAGGTGATGACGTTTAGTGACTGGTAATCCTGCCCAGCCTCAGTCTTAGCGAAGGAATTAGCAGACTGCTTTAATGGATCAGTCTTTTCAGTCCACGATGCAATGGCACAGATGTTAAGTTTAGAGGCAGCTATGTACGTCTCACAGAGAGTTTCTACAGATTCATGTCTTCCAACTTGCACACCCCCATGTGAAAGCGAGCTACCTCCCTCTGCCCACGGCAACCTGGCAGAATATCATAACAGAGTAATTCAACATGTAAAAAATAATTGATCCTTCTTCCTAAATCTCTGCCATTTCCTCACTCCAAGAAATATATTTTTGTAATTATCACACTGCCGTGTTGAGCATCTAAACAAGGATGCAAGTTCAGTTTTGTCTCAGTTCACTGCTTAATAGCTGTAGCAATTTTTTTATATATATATAAATGTATTACAGTGTTCCCAGATCATTTCTCCTGAGGGAGCAGGCAATAACTGGTGCATACACTTTGCTTTAGATGGATTTTTTTTTCACTATTTGCAGAAAATAATAATACAGAACAGACAAAAAAAAATGAAATAGAGAAAATAGGGAAAAACAGCAATTGTTCTGGAGGGGATGAAAGCCAGCCGTTGATCCAATATACTCTGACTTTTGATACTGAAAATGCTCACCTCTGAGTGCTCCAAGACCTCTCAGCACAACTCCAAAACACCGGTGCACCGGGTGATTACCCAAAGCTCGTCTAAGTCTGTGTGAATGCATCCACCAACCTGGCTAGCTTTGGTTCAGCCTTTAGTCACGTATGCCGAGGACTGAAAATTTGAAAAAATATATTCACACGGAAGAAAGGGTGCAAAAGGCATGAGGGAGAGGAATGTTTCTTGCATTGAAATTTGTGAAAAAACATTTCTCCCGTAGCCTCCTTTAAAGCTGGGGCAGTGAGAGCTGGTTTAGGGAAGCCCCTCCTTGGAGCAGCACTGAAGCGCATTCACTTGTAATTGAGTATGTCCTTAAATATGTCCATTAATTAGGGACAAGATGCTTAAAGCAGTTTAGATCCTACAATTGCCTGGGGTGTTCTGCGGCGGGGGAATGAAAATTTCAGACAAGTCCACGTGCAGCTGAGCTCCATCTTACGGTGACTTCTTATCACAGGAAAACCAGGGAGAAAACGTGAACAGTACCAGAGGCAAAGCGCCTTTGATCCTCTCGGAGAGCAACAGAGCACACAGCGGCTATGGCTGCGACCTGTTGCAGCCAGCTCCCGCTGGCGTCTCTGGGGGAAGCCAATGCTGATACTGCCTACATCACTTTGGAGAGATTTAGCAATTCGTGGTAATAAATTTACTGCCACTGTGTGCCCTTACTTCTGGCATCAACTCTTTGGGGTCACCCTAGCACCGATGCAAGAAGGCAGGCACCAAAATTGCTATTTAGAGACCACACTCTACCAGCAGCAAAACCCCTAAAAAAATGACATGAGTGCCATGGAGGAGGCCATAAGAAGCTACCTGAACTCTGCATTGAGCACCTTGCTTATCGTGCTCTACCTCGGGTTCCAGGGAAGCTGGAGCCTCCGTGACCCCAGATCCATGGGTGTTGCTGGAGCTGCCTTAGGCTCCCAGCACGTGGAGCACCTCACTGATCTACCCATCAAAAAAATCTGATTTTGAAAATGAGCCCTATGGTGTTGTGTTTAATGCGGGAGTGATATCCAGTGACAGACTGCCTGAGAAAAGCTGTGGAGGTGAAGGGAAATTATAGTCCTTCATTTACACAATTTTCTTGCATTTGATTAGCAAGGGGGTAGAGGAAAGGAAAGCAGAATGCTCTCACTCTCTCCCCCACACCCCTGCCCCGATCACCCCTGGCTCATGATGAACTGCATCCTCACAAGCGCTGCTTAAGCAAAACTGCGTTCCCATGGTTACGCTGAGGATTTTCTGCCGAGGGCTGCACATGATGTGAGCGGCGAGAGTGACTCGGCTGATATGTTAAACAGGCAGCGGAGTCCCCTTCCAGTCCCAGGGATGCGCGGGCTGCGTGCTAGCAGCGTGCAGCCCTGGAGCTGACCTCTCTGGGGCACTCGGGGCGGTGAATCCCTACAGTGGCCGGGCAGGGCTTGTGTATTTTGAGCAACCATTTTCATGGTATGCACAACGGCGTATCTTGCCCCACGCCTCTGCAGGCTTCTACTGAAGGTTGCTCTTGTCGCAGCACCAGGCACCCTCTGGTTACTCTTTCCAGGGTGGCTGCAGCCCCAATTTTAAATTGACACACAGTAAGAGAATGGAGAAAATATTTCCCCCCCAAAAAAAAACCACAAAAAACAAAAATCCCACCAAACCGAAAAAGCAGCCAGAGCTGGCGCTGTGGGTTATGGCATGTACTGAGCACCCTGGTGTCCCTAGCAAATTCAATACTGCGAGAAATGCAGGCAGGGCAGGCATCTTGCCGAACGACAGAGATACCATCTGTCATGAAACACCAGCAGGAATCCAAGTTGAGACCTGAGTTGCTGGTTCATATCACAGCTGCTCGAAGGAGGGAGGAATTTCAAGTCCCACAGGAAGGGTGGTTCCTCAGTACGGTGGGGCAGCACTGCCCACCACGCAACGCCCAGAGTGAGCAAGACAGCCCATGCGATTACCTGCTCCTAAAGCCAGGATGTGTCCACATGGAATATATTCTGCATGTTGAACTGCTTAAGAAATTACTATTTCCCTATAAAAGAAGGAGGAATAACATGTTTATATAAAAAAAATCTGAGTTTTGCTTTTCCTGGGTATCTTTGGCAAGAATAATAACAATAATCATAAAGAAACAGGGCTGGAAAGAAATTCAAGGAACTACTTAGTCCATTCTTCTTACCAAAGCAGACCCAAACCTGCACACATACGTCTTGCCAAATGTCCCCACATGTTTTTAAGGGCATCCAGTGGTGGGTACACATGATGGTCCACAGAAAATCTATTCCATTCTTGTTTTAAATTCATCTTTTTTGAAAGGCTTTTGTCTCCCATTAGTCAACAAACCACAATTACACACAGAAGAAGTACTACTCCTGGAACATTAAAACCTTCTCCAATGTCATCTGGTGGCAGACAGTGTGGGAAACAGCTCATATTCACTGCATACTAAATCTCATTTCTCAGTCTTCAGTCTTCCTGACAGAAATGCTACCAAGAGCCTGCTCTGGGAATGATAATTAGTTTGTTGATTAATCACCAATGTTCAATGATATGGTGTCATTCCTCGTGCTTTTGGGTTTGGAGAGAGCTGTTCCCCTCAGCAGCAGGAAGCTCGGGATGGTGCTACCTCAGCCCAGCACGTGGAGAAAGTCTCCACACCAGGCAGGTCTGCAGGTAAGCCACGAGACCATCATCCACTCATGCTGGCTCTCACCAAAACCAGGGCAGAACCACCAGCCAACTGCTCTGCACGGTGAGCCCGCAGCCCTCGTTTGGCTCTACCCCTTGTGCCAACACAACATTTTAACATTTCCAGGGCAATTTTGTTGGTTTCCACCCCCTTCCACTGCCTTTGTTAATACAAGTTGTGAATTTATTTTGTTTTCTCCAGGAGCTCCCACATCATCAAGATCAAATTTAAGGTGTTAATTAAATGGAGTGTGTAACACTTTACAGCCCAACAGATAACAATTTGGGCTAATGGCAATGGCTGGAGGTGGGGTACAGCCACGGACAGGGAAGGCTCCGATTGCCCCCTGTCGGCCTCCCACTAACAAATATTCCTGTTTTCCGATATATTCTCCCACACCTTGGATTTCAATAATTTTCGACTACACCTCACTGACAGCACATATTCAATTTAAAAGGTTTTACGCATCAGCTTATACATGCTTATCTGCAAAAACAATTCTCCATGTTTATGGTTTTCAACTCCTCAGCCTCCCAGATGTCTTTAAGTTCAACTTTATTTTGCCATCATCTGAATTCAACAGCTGCAGAGGAAGACACAGCAAATTCCAGGTTAACTAGCTGATGGGTTTTAGCCAAACATCGTAATGAGCTGACGGTTGACCATGAACTCATTTGAGGCGACAGTGAGCACACCAGGTCAGAGTCTCTGCACTACAACCACCTGTCTGCAGCAAAATCCAACTGCAAACACATATCAGAAGAATCCCAGAGTGCCCCAAGTGTGCCCCTTCATTGCCCTGGTCTGTGCACTTTGTATGCCAATATATAAAATTATTCTAATTTTTTTTTTTTTAGGAATTCTTTTCTAACGGTAGATAACAGAGTTTTCCTGATACTTGGATGGCTTCTATTTTCTAAAAGCTTGTACTAAAAGTTGAGCTGATTGATCAGACAGAATAAGATCTCTTCTAGGTATGAACTGTCCAAAAGCAGATTCAGAGTTTCCAAACTCACTTACCACCAGTCTGAATATTTTTCATGACAGTTGGAGCTGTTCATAAGGAATTTGGTATTTGATACTGGAAACGCAGATCTTGTTCATTAATTTGGACAAGTTATATATAGATGGTGGTGTCTGATTTTGGCCACTCTTATTGAAGAAGTTTCCAGCATGTGTATTTACAGGTAAAAGTTCAAACTGTCTTTCCATGCACATTCCTTGCCGCCAATCTCTAGTTCTCTGCTTATGCAAAAGTCTTTGCAAACAAACTGATCTGTTACAATCTCCTCAGAATAAAATACAAGATGGGTGCAAACACCAGCAAAGCCAATCCATGGTCTTATTTACTTGTTTACAGATAACTTGTTGAGGGATTTTCCCTGCTTCAGTTAACAGCTGCTTTTTTTTTTTCTGTGGCAAATTTCTCAATCCACACCTCAGGTTCTGTCATGGTGGAATGGCAAACCCAGCAGTGAAGTGAGGGATAAAGTCAAACAAATGCATTAACATAGTGCACACTGTTTGCTGCCTAAAGCTACACAGTCCAGCCCATATTTCCCGTTAACATTCAGTTTTAGCTCAGTTTGTAACTACGCTCTACTAAAATTAAATGATAAATGTTAAAATAATTTTCATCAGTGTCCAGACCCAGCACCTTTTCATCCTGGAAACTGCATTATAACCCCTCACCACATCATCAGACTCCTGTAATCACCAGCATCCTACATAGAACAGAACAGGTTACTTTTTCCCCGGCTGAATCATCACAGAATTCATCTATAATAGTCCATGCAGAATAAAAAGCTAGAGATGCATTTAAATACCCCCGAAGTAATTTGGTTAGTCAATGAACCACAGTATCTTTTCCCCACTCACTGGTTCACTTGGCATCCATCACTTTTATTTTGTATCAGATACTCATTGTCTGGAGCGATAACAGAAACGTGATCCAAAGAAAGGAGCATCCCACTGAATTGCTGGCACACAGAATGACGCTGTCATTATGCGGCATTGTGGTGCAAGCCAAAATACCCATTTTTAATGTGTTCTCTGCAAAGAAACGATGGCACCCACAACTCTGCTACTTAATCTCAGCAAGTTATGAAAACTGGTAACACTTGATTTGGCTTCGTCCTGAGTGAGCTAACATGGGTTGGTCTTAGCTTTAAACACCTAATTCCACAGATATAGATGATGCTGACACCATATATTTTTTTTTTCTGGCAGAATAACATTTTTAAAGTTGAAATCAAGTTTTCAGAGTTTCACAGCACAGAGGCTGTAAGCACAGTGCTTACTCCTGAAAATGCATACCGCAAAGCTGACAGTTTAAGAAGAGGTGAAAATTGGATAAGTTACTAGGAAAGAGGGCACAAGTGTAACAGAACACCTTTCTCCTTGCAGCCGTGGGCACCAAATGTACCCAGCGAACTCTGTTTCCTTTACTGTCGTGGACATAGCTCTTTCCTGCGGCTCCAAGCTGAATTACATCTCTGTCCCATCTCCTTCCAGCAGCTGCCTTCCTCCTCTCTGCTCATCCTCACTCTAAGCCCGTTCTGTTGAGACGCGGTGTTTCACGCATTGCGCAGCAAGAACATAGCATGGCATAATAGTTAAATATCTACAAATATTTCTATCACATTTCTCTTTGCAAAAACTCACAGTCTGCCTGACACTTGCTTACTCCAAGGCATGGTGACCCTATCCCACCAGTGCGTCCCTTCTGGCACGTGCCATCCAGGGACCCCTAGCTGAGGGGAATTCACTTTATTCCACCGTACGCTCCAGGAACACAAATGCTCAGAGGAATTCAGAGCAACCTCGGCTCTCAGAAATAGCAATCCAGCACCAAAACTTTGTTCAGAGGGAATTCCCTGTCTCAGAACAAAGGCTGAAGTCACAGAGTCTTACAGCTTGCTTAACCCTCTCCATCCAGAAAACCTTAGAATGCAGCACCACTGTGCCAAGCCTGTCACCGAGGACTTAAAGCCTGCTCACAGGTAGCTCTAGGCAGCTAAAGCTGCTGTGCAGAGTTGAAGGCCCCACACCTAGTTATATATATATATATAGGATTTCTCCTTTATTTAGGTGTTTCTGTAACCTATTGGTCAGAGTGAAACCTGTGAAAGGATTAAATGATGCTTCTGGGGTACACAACACAGAGGTAAAACACATGGTGAAACCACCTTGGGAAGGGCAGGGCAAGAGGCTGCAACAGCAAAGTTGCTTTTTGGGACTTCTGCACTTGCAACACTGTGGGGAGGGTCACCAAGGTGAAAACAATCTTTGTGGTGGAGGTCCCACCAGGTGCACGGAAGGTGACCAAATGGCCTTTGCTTCCTTTTCAGGACCTCTAGCACTTGCAGGTGAAAGGGGGGAAAAAAAGCAAAATCACAGCTTATTTCACTAATCTGAGGAGAACACAAGAAAACCAGAGATGACTTAGCAAAAAATGCTCATGAAAATCATCAGCGGTGGCTGCCCTGGGATCCTGCAGCAACCTGGCATCTCAGCAGGAACACCGAGCGCTAATCTCGTGCTGCAAACCTCCGAGCACCAACACCAGCCAGCACTCCTTTGCAATAGATATCCAAGCTGAGGCTCAGGGATTTGACTTTCATTTAGACACGTCCAAACTGTTTTGGTTTGCTGATTCCTGGCTTACCCAACAGGTAAAGTTTAAAGGTTAAGTGAAACAGCAACAAAATCAAAGCCACGGAGGATTCTCATTGATTTTTGAGCAGGGTGAGGGAGCACTGGTTTGCTCCAGCTCTCCAGAAGGGGAATAATTGTAAATAAACAGCCTCCACACCATCCTCCCACATGCTCAGGCAAACACACTCAAAGCTGCTATCTCATTTCATTCAGCTTCAACAGCTCCAAGTATTAAATATAATTAACCCTTTTTATTATTAGTTCCAAAGTATGGCATGCTTGCATTTTTCTCTTATATCCTGAAGCTTCTAACTCAGGCTGATTAACCACAGAGGACGGGGAGGGAAGCAGGAAAGAAGAGCGGTCATTACAGAATTATACTTGGGCAGCCCATGACGTTGGGACATACGAGCTCAACTGGTGGACAAACGCTGTCCCCTTCAATGTGTGCAGAACCAGCGACAATGTGCTTTCCTCCTGAAGACAGCAGATGCTTGCGAGTGGCTGACCAACCTCCCGCGGACTCCGACACCATCATGTCCATCCCTACTGAGCACTAAACACTTTTGTTAATCCAGCATTGATTTGAACCCTAAAATCCCCGCTCCCGATAATCAACATTGCCTACTTAGGTTACTTTAGCCCAATATAAGCCCTCCGGTAATGACCAGTTCTGAGGAATAAAGGAAGTATAAGTGCTTTCCCCTCAGCTCAGCAGAAGCTGTATCTCTGCATTTGTTCTCTTTCTTCATCACTAACATTTTTCAAAGAGCTGGGAACACACAGTCAACATAGATTTAGGAAGTATCAGGGGAGTTAAAGATATAAAAGCCTAGCGTACATATATATGTGTATACATACATACACACACACACACTATGGGCAGGGTACCTGGACACTACTGCACAGCAGAAATAAGTTATCCCAGCAGCCCTGGTGAAGGCTCCAGATTTGCAGAGCTGGCAGCCAGGTTTGGGTGCATGGCACCTTCTCTGGCTGCGGCACTGGGCACGACAGAGGGCTGTGTCAAGCTCCCACAGCCCCCTCCCCTGCCCTGCAAGAGGGCAGAGAACAGCTGCAAACCTCTGGAAAACTCTCCTCTGAGGCCCTGGGTGCACCCTGGAGGCAGCAACTCCCCGGCCACCCAAGCCGGTGCTCCTGCGCCAGGCCTGACCCAGAAACAGCATCACTGGCTGACAAGCTGCAAATCTCCCTGCACCACACAGCTGTCCTCTCTGCAGCAGAGAATTTCAGTTTATTTCTCATGTGGGTGTTTTTTCAAACTTGTGCGGCCGTAGCAAGGATGCTGACTTGGCCGCAGTGCTGCGGTGCATGCGTGAGCACGGCCGGGAGCTGAGATGGGGCTGGGGACCAGAAAGCGATGAGCCAGGGTTTCGCCCTCTCGCTGCTGCACGCCACTGGGGCCAGCCTCTCCACGGGGCAGGGGAAATGCTCAGCTGCTGTTATGAAACAGAGTCTGAAAAATGGGTTTGTTCCACAGTGAAATTATGACAGCCTTGACTTGCTTTGCAGGCATCCTGGCTCTCCGCCAAGCCGGTGAATCAAGTGATGCTGAAAAGCCAAATCCACCAAACATCAAAGGAAACGAAGCTGTTCCCATGGGACTCGTTTTGCTCTCTGGCCACAGAAATGTTGCATCAGAGCTTCCCTTTGAAGAGCCAGGCAGTGATGTGCAGCGGCATCCCTGGCAGCTCCTCAGCGGGGCCGGCCGCCTCAGCCAAACAGGGCTTCATCTTCTCTGCGGTACGAAACTAACATGTCTCAAAATGATTGTGAAAAATCCCTTTCAACATAATAAGAATGAATAAAAGGAGAGGTAAAAACAGTTAAGAAAAGGGAAAAGGTAGTAAAAGAATTAGGGCCATTTGCAAATGATTTGTATTTCCAAAGAAATTCCTTACTGTATGCCAGCTGCCTGAGCCCTGAAACTTGGCATAATTACAACAGACACCGAATTTGATACAGACATTTGGATCCCCATATTAATCATGTAAAGTAGAAATGGAATGCATCACTTATGTGTTTGCCTCCTCAGCTAAGGTTTTATCCCCACTGGACTTCATGGAAACTTTCCCTTGACCTTTCTAGTGGATAAGATTTCAGCTCTAGAGCACACCTCCAAGGAGATACCACTGGGGGGAAAAATAACCCCGTGCACCTGCTTCCCACCACTCGACAAAGAAATTCAGACAGTACAGGTTTAACTCCTGCATAGTCAGGACTAAAGTGGGCTGCTCTTTTACCCTTTGCAGAGGGCACAAACCTCAAAAGACCAAAGGAAAATAACATCAGAATCAATGGGCTGCTCGTGCTGGAGGGCAGAGCAAGCAGGTGGAGGGAGAGCTGGGGAGCCAAGGGATGGCTGGTGCACCCTGGGCAGCCAGGGCATCAGCTCTCTCAGGCAGCATTTGCTGGACTGGATTATGTCAAGTGAAGTAAAATGGTCCCATATGACCTTAAAAGACATTAAAATGTCAATGCACAGCTTGGTGGTACAGCGAGAAAGCTTTGAAGAACCATTGCTTTGAAGAAGCCTTGCCCATGGTGTGAAAACCAGGAGGGGAAGAAGAGGTGATTCATTGCACTATCTCTCCTTTCTCCTTCAAACACCAAACACCCACATAATTACTCTAAAACCATAACACACTGGGGGGTTAGTATTATAATACACGCCTTACGCCAGTATTGTTCTAGAAATTCTTTTTTCTTTCTTTCTTTCAGCTGCTCCCACAGGGCAGTAAGCACAATACATGTGCGTGCATCTGGTGTGCCACAGACATCACAAAATGAGTCAGGTCCTCAGCTGGTATTATTCAGCTTGGCTGTCCTGATGGTTTCAAATTTTTATTTTTTTTTCATTTCTGTGCCTCCTACAAAACATTCTCCCCTCTCACATTCTGTATGCAACAATAGCACCATAATACATAGTTGTATCATAAGCATCTCTGCAGTCCTTCGCAAAAGAAAAATAGATGTGTAGACGTTGCTGACAAAGCAGCTATGTCTGGGTTGCATTTTGCTTAACAATTCCCGAAATCAGATTCCAGATCCTACCTTTACTTTCCTATATGAGTTTCTCCTTCAGTTCTGATTATCTAACATACTAATCCTAAACATACGCTTTCTAATATCTTCATGTTGAGAGTGGAGTCTCAGGTTATTCACAACTGATGCATGAATGCAAGTCCCTTTCTCTGCACTCATAAGTGTCCACATTATATCATTCCCCCTGACCATTTTGTGCCATTAGCGTTCCTGGAGTTCACTTCCCTGCTGGATAGAAACCCTCTTCTAATTTCAAGAAATGTAAAACTTTTGCTAGCACTATTAATTCCACATATAAAGAAGGATACTTAAGAGTTTTTGTCATCATTCTGGGGAGAAAAAACAGTTACTTTTTGTCCTCTGCTTATTTAAAAGGTCCACTGATGACCTGAGTGGTGCAGTTGGTTTCATGTTCCACTTTCATACCTGGTGGTAGATATCATCTCTTTTGTCTGACACTGAGAACTGCATTGCATACAGCTATGCTGCTGCAAAGCTCTCGTGATATCCAAGTCTCTGTCAATCATACTGAACAAAAACATTTGATTCTTGCAAAATGTTTTCTTCCATTACAATGCATGCCAACACAAGAACTATCATATTAAGTCAGACCAAAGGTCATCTAGCTCAAACCAGTGCCTTACTGTGGCCCAGGATAGAACAAAAGCACTGGGAAAGCTTGTTTGCCTCAACAGATAATCCTCTCTTCCAAACATCTGCAGCGCAAGGACTTTATAGAGTTTGTGTTTGAAGTGCTAGAATCAAAAAAGCCCTTTACAAGGAATGCCATGTTTCAACTTCATGGAAAGCAGCGATTTCATTCAATGTTCTCCAGTTCCTGTGTCAGGGGAAACAGTAAATTATTATTTGCTGCTCACCTTCCTCATACTGCTCCACAGCTTCCCTGCTACCAGAGTCTGCAAGGACGTGCCAGCAGAGCACTGACAGATAGTCTTATGACAAAGTTGCCATAGAGCTTTATGACAAAGTCTTATGACAGTGTCTCATCACAAAGTTATGGTAACAACTTTCATTGTGGCCATTTGTCACCCTCTAGAGGTGGCCAAGCAATAAATGGATTGATGCAGCCCAGATGCCTGACTGCTCCCTCCACTGCTCGCTGCTGAGAGGGAGACCTTGTAGCTCCCAAGGGCAGGACCCGGGCATTTACAGCCCAGGATGCCAGGTTCAGTCTCCTGGTCCTGCCACCCGTGTCATCGCAGGGCATCATGCACAAAGATTTGCCTTCCAGACTCCATACAGCAAACACCCAAGAGACTTGAAACATGCTATTCTTGGAATTGTCATGAAACAAATCCACTCTTACAACTACTCATTTATTTAAAGGCTTATGCATAAACAAATACCATAGTGCATACCTATCTTTTAACCCCACAACAACTGAGCTCCCATGGTAATCATAAAATCATTTGGCAGTTGCCTGTTAATCTGGAATGACAGATTCAATCTCTGTAAACAAGTACTGGATATGGGGGAAAAAAAGGCAAGTTATGAACTTTTTGCTATATATTGATCTACCAGTACTGTGACAAGTAGAGAGCTGAAAAGGTGTCTACGTGGCTCATCTTACATATAACTCTATAGAAATAGACCAAACTCTGCAGGAGAAGAAGAAAACAAAATACTCTGTTATCCATTTCTCACTTGCACTGTGGTGGTTTCTGAAAGCATAGTCTACTGTGCTAGGTCCTCTATGAACACGGAAGGAAAAGATGTGTGCTAGCCCATGCAACCGAGCTAACAACTGTGACACCACTTGCTGCAGATGAGCATAGCCCTCCTGCTTACCATGCGTCCACCTCCATTTGTACCAGCCAAATCTTTCTCCTGTTTCTTGTACTTACTATAAAGGAAGAACCTAGACAAAACCAAAGATGCTCCCATTCTTCGGCGTCTCTCGGTCCTAATGCAACAAAAGACCCTGCCTCCAAGGAAACCACACCAGGCGAAGTCGACAAACTCAGCAGACCCCCTGGCTTCTACTCCCACAGGCCAATCCTCCTGGTGCCAACACATGACGTGGTGTTGGTCCACGGCCTCGATCTGTAAAGCCTACACCACCAGGATCCAACTTACTGAGGAGCAAACCTCCCACAAAAGCTGTTTCTCTGTCAGTACCTGTGTTACGGAATGAAGTGCTTTCCATAATAATGCTTACAACCCCTGCAAGAAGTGCCACCTTGAGCTGGGACACGTTTCTTCCTTGCCTGTGACCATATAGAGCTGTGTGGGGGAAAGAAGCCAGTGGCTGGGTGACAGCAGAGTCATTGTCTTTGTAGCACTTGGCTTTGTCTTGTGGAAACCCCTCGTGTGTGGGAGCTGTGCTGAAAAGCAACTTAGCAGCGAGGCATGAGGAAGGAGTGTAGGTGTTGCCCAGAGAAGTTTGCATAAGGTGGCCATTGCAATTACGCAAGCTGAGCTGAAATACTGGTCAGAAGCCAACCTGTTTGTCTCCTTGTCTTTGCTAATATTTCATCACAAGCTTTACTCTGCTAGAGAAGACAGCCATGCAAACAGTTAGGACAGCCTTTGGAGTTGAGCAGAATTGCATGACTCCAGTTATCTCACACATATCTGTGTCTGCTTACACAAGAAGGGAGTCTGGTCCTATTGCTTCAAAAAAGCAATCAGCATCTGCTTCTGAAAACTCTATTATTTTATTTTCATCACTGTAAGCAGCCAGGTAAAAAACGCATCAGAAACAAGGTTAATGTGTTCTCTGCAAAACCTGAAACTCCTGCAACAGAAAAAAATGTAAGACACAGCTCCAAATCGCACTTTGCCTGGGTCACCTAGTGATACTAGCTTCATTAATCTACAGTAATTTCCACGAGTGCAGAATCTGGACCATTATTTCAATTTAAAGGGGCAGTAAAAGAAACATGCATTCCCAGTAACGTTTGCACCTCTTTACTCCCCTTTTTACTACATCAAAAAATGTAGAACAAAAATAAACTCTTAACCTTTCACATCCGAAGTGTGAAGACAAATATTAAAAATGCACCAAACATTTTTTCCAACCTACGAATTAGTAAGAGGATAACTCCTGAACACTGATTGTCTTCCAGGGCGCTTCCACCTGGCCCATTTAAACCTTCAACCCTTCTGAAGCGACAGGATCTGCCTGTTCCTTCCGAAGGGATGTTTTGAAGTGTTGAACCACATGTTGGCTCCTCAGCTTTACAGGAATAAGTTTAATATTTCAGTTATGTATACTCCCTCCCCCTCTACACTGTTATTTTGGAGTTGCTTCTGAAGCCCACAAATAAGGAACACGACTTCAGTCAAACTCCTCTGAAGGACGCACCCCATCCAGTCCATCTGCACAGAAGCCCATGTTGGCATCTGCTCTTACAAAAGCTGCATCTCTGCTGGGAACAGCGGACTGGGCTGTACTAGGGAGTTAAATACTTCCATTATTATGCTGTTCAATGCCTCCTGTAGACCAAGCATGTCAAACATTTTTGACATCATGTAGTTCTCTCATGCTGACAATGCTTTGGATCTCTTGAATTTTGTCAAACAGTTGAGTGTGGTCTCAGCAGCGAACTGTGCACATAGGTGCTTCCCTGTCCAGGCAGCTGTGTTGCTCACCAAGGCTAACTCTCACTCCTCAACACAATTTTTCTCTGTTCAGCTCTTCCTAATAGAGGTAATATGTTTGCACATTATTTCATACCATCAATAATCAAAATGCCACAATAAGAATCTCTATTAGTAACAAGATAAAAGAGTCAGAAAGAGAAGATAGAGTAAAAGTGGCTCCCATCACAGACAGTTGTAGGACATGCACTCTAATGAACTGCTGTCCAAGATTGGTTTGGGATGATTAATAAGACATAATGACAGATGACGAAAATCGTAAGAGCAACTCCATTCCTCCTACTTACTCTGTGAGTCTAACAGAGCTGACCTTTTCACAATGCCTAGTAATTTTCATACTACATCCAAAAACACAGCTAAAATGAGCATGCTGAATTGCAATACAGGACCACAAGGGACACACCAAGCAGAGGAAAGGTGTTAGCAAAACGTGACAAATTACTTATCTGCAACTTCACAGACCGAGGTTCAAGTCCAATTTGCGATTCAGAGTGATATATGTTTGATGGATTCAGCTTAGCTATATCAGACAGACCGGCCTATAATCCACTTTATAACTGTCACACATTAGTTGATAATGCTTGGGAGAGGATTGGCAGGACAGAGTGACACGATAACAGAATAACCTCCATCACCCACCTTGCATGTATCGTTTATCGAACTCAGATCTAAACTAGTGAGTCAGCGTTCAGGACTTCATCACAACAGAGTTTGTTCAGAAAACCACATCTCTCAGTCGCACAAATAACTTTTTTTTTCTGGTCTGCCTGACATTCAGAAAAGGTTGAAAAAAAAATTTGGGGGGGATGAAAAAAATGTATGATTCACTTTGAGCTTTCTGAAAAAAGGAGGAGGGAAGGTATACATTTCGAAAATCCAAAATGTTCACTTCAAATAAAAAATTCAAAACTTGCTGTTTGACAAATATCGAAATGAAACATTTCAGTCATTCTGCCTTATTTTGTGACAGGTTACTTGGCGCTTTTTTTCAGACTGAAATATTAGCTGAGGCTTATATTAATTTGCAAAATATACCAGTTAAGGCAATTTTTCATTCTTCATCCAAAATAATCTTAAAATTGCAACTGCATTTCATGTTATTTTACTCCATAGACATCCTGTCTTTCCAGGAAGTACACAGGATTCTTAATGCTGAATGTGGACTGGCAATGACAGGCCAAAGATACAAATATATTTCTACCAACTTCTGTAGCCCCGGGGCTTATAAGAAGGGAGTGGTAGCTCCTTTCCTTGCACCCATAGAGAGTAGCTCTCTCTATGGGCAACTTTAGTTTGCAAATAGCATTGCCTATGTCCAACAAAAGACACAAAGCTGTATCTAAGTGATACTGTGGTCAAGAGCAATCAGGTGATCAGGTTTGTTCCCTTCAGCTTTGGGTTGCTGAATCTCTTCCTTTTCATCTCTAAGATCTTTGTGAGCATCATCTCCTTCCTTCTGACTCCCTTCACTCGTCTTAGGCCCACAGTTGGGTTAAATGTGCAGAGTGTCTCCACAGAAGTTAACCTTCACCTGCTGCTTGGTGGGAATAGGACACAAGAAGAAGGACTATTCACAAAACACCATCAAGGGGCAGGGGTCTGCAAGAAGTAAAAAGAGTTTTCTGGAACAAATGTGTTGTTCCTTAATCACAGTGTTTATCACAGCCACACGGCTCATTTCTTCCCCCATTGCTCTCCTGGACTGTGCCTATTTAGACTGAGAGTTTGTCAAAGGATGGACTTTCTTCTGGGTTTCGCAGATGTAAGTGCAGAGTGGCCTTAAAACTGTGCCACAGTTGTCCACCTCACATCTTTCATGCACATCTGTGAAGTGCCAAGAACACTTTTTGGTGTCATACAAAAATAATAAAGATAGATGTAGTTAATAAATAGGTAAGTACATTTCCAGCCCTCTGAGCTCCTCATTTTCTTTCAGCATAAGCCCATTTTTTACAGCTGACTGCTGTGATCTTCTAAGGGATGTGCTGATGTGGCTTGAACCAAGTTAATTTGCTTCCTTTTTCTTTTTTTTCAGGATTGCAGATGTCATCAAAAATAAACAGTACAAAGACGGGGGAGAAAGAACAGGCAAAGCAGAAACTGATTCAGAAACTAATTAAAATAAAGCATGGTTCTCAAAACCTCTTTAAATTATTCAGATGTCACAATCCAATGAAAAGCTGTTCTCTTCTAAGCATTCTGCTTTTTTTCCTTCCTCCTCCCCGCTGAACTAACTAGTCTAATTAAATGTTGAAGATACCTCCAAGTGAATTCGGGTTATCACAGACAGTGGTTTTGGAGGCATCCAAGGAGCTCCAAGTTAAGGTAGTTTTGAAGAGCTAAATGCATGGCTTTTGCTAAATGTGGTGAAATTCAGGACTTGGAAACTAAGGGGCGGGTGAACCTCGTACAGCTGCCAGTAGTCCCTGTTCTTGGACAAGGTTATAACTGTGCACTGCACAATGAAGGGAGCAGCTCCAACGTGTTTGGAAACTTCAGAATGAGTTATGGCTCAAGGATTCACATTCCCTTTCTCTCCACTTGCTGTAGGAGCAGAGCACAGAGGGTAGAGGGGCAATGAATGGCTTCTGCTGCTGCACCACTCCAGCCCCTCTTTGTCTGCTAGTTTACAATAAACAACATCAGATAAAATGTGCATCCACCACGTCATCATCTTACAATGAAGGTACCAAGCAGAGGGATGCTTGCTCCACTTCAAATCATTACATTGAAACCATTCTGTTGCCTCTTTTGCAACAAATAACCCAAATTCCAAACACAAACTACCAAGTACTATTTCAGACAGATATAATACTAGCAGATTAGTGAGCTCTTAGAAGTTAATTTTTAATCCAATGGGTGTTTCCACCAAGAAGGTAACTTTCCAAAGCCTTCTCTTCGTTTCACATCTCCTCAGCAGGAAACGTAGCAACCCCGAGTGCAGCAGGACAGGTCAGCATTTACAGCAGGACTCCTCCTCCTGCCAGACCATGGGGATAGCTGAGCTCTGAGCCTTTTCCACTCCAAAGTGGGAAGAAGGTCTCCAGTTTCAGGTGGTGAGAAGAGAAAAATTCCTCTAGTGTGAACTTTTCTCCCCATCTGAATATTTCAGGGAAACACCCAAGGAAAAAGCCATTTTAGGCTGGTTGCAGTGACATTGTGCTGGCTGAACATGCTAGCAATGCATTAAAATACTGCAGCATATCATAACTCTTGCTTAACCCACTTAATATCCCCAGAAATTATCACTGCTACTGGTGCACACCTTCCCTAACCTACAGAAAATACCCAAGCCCAGTTACTTTGCTGCTGCATCTCAGTTCCTGCAATGCCAAGATGTCATCTCCAGAGCAGGGCTTCCCCCACCCTGGGAACCGCTTCTTCTCACATCCGTAAGTGCTTTTCTTATTCTGTTCTCTGTGTCACTGATGTGCAGCTTTGTGTAAATCCTCCACCTGCTTTTGCCTCCAAATCCAGCCCCTGCCCACAGGCCTTCAGCTTCGCTAGCTTGAGAGCGATTCTCAGAGCAATCGTCTCTCCTGCAGCTGTTAATCTGTCATTAGCGTGCCATAAGTCAACTCGATGTACTGCACCATTACAAAACCTCAACAGAGTGGAAAAAATAATTTGCTTTACTGTCAACATAAAAACTTTTTATCTTCATTGACAGTTTTATTTAGAGAAATCTCGGCTATATTTTAATTTGGCTCTAATGATAGCTCTCAGAAAGCAGTATCTGTATGTTAACGTTTAGTGCAATAGCAGCTGCTAATTTTCTTTTTCCACTTCTTGGTTTTGTTTAACAGATATTTCTAAAGAAAGGATGATTCTCAGGTTTGGTTGTTGTTGTTGCAATAAAGCACATATTTCTGATAACACAGCAAACTGTTTAATTACCAAGGGCTCCTAAAACCAGCTTCCTCCATGTTACCTTCCACTCTGAAATGAAACGGGACACCTTTAAAACTTTATCTAGTAAGACACACACAACGTACTTCCTAGACTGCATGCTACACATTTCAGTCCAACAGCATTCTCTTTTGCTTTGTGAATATCTATTTCCTACTCCAATAACAAAACCAATGACTTGGAGTGGAGTCAAAATGCAGGAGCTAGTGAACTAGTTTTGTATCTCTAATTTCAGCGAGCAGGCTTGGTGCTGAGAAAGGAGATGGCACTAATGGTCTGAGGCCCTGTTTTCAGTAAAATAAGTGAAAGAAACTAAAACCTCGTTGCTCTGTCCATACTTCTGTGCCCATTCTGTCTTCTACTGCAGCAGCATTAGCCAGGTTTTCCTGGTTCAAGCCCACAACGAATTCATGCATGGGGAAAGTACACAAACCAGCAGCTGAGGTTCTCTACTTGGTCAAAACATACTTGCCTCCCATAAAAGATTTCCTTCAGAAACAACAATGCTTCTACAGATCTCATAAATTCCAGCTCTGTGATTTTGTGAATGAAAGTTCATAAAAATCTATAGGCCACATCCTCGCTGGTAGAAAATGGCTTGCAACAGGCAAGTACTTTGGTTCTCTCTCCTGCTAGCCACACCAAACATCAATAAACACAGTGACAACACCCTGGGAAAGCTGCCATGGAGACAGGGACACAGAGACTTTCAGCAGTGTTGGGGGTAGCTCCCACCACACCAAGATCCATGTAAGAACCCTAAAGTGTGTAAAGCCAAACCCACCACACTCTTCCTTTAAAAGTTAAGCATGGCACAGGATTCTTGGTAACATTTGACAAAAAACTCACCAGAGACTGACTGTCAAATAAATAACGTTTGTAAAAGATGTGCCAGGGGGATCATTCTGGCTTTGACTAGACACGGGCAGCAAGAATGGTAGCTGGTTTGAACTTCCACAGAATCTGTTTTTGTTTGTTTTATTTTAAATTGTAACAATATGAAACTGATCTTCCAAAAGACTTTCTTTTTTCTTTCTAAAAGATAAAACCCCAAAGCAAGAATATTTATGCTGAAAAAAAAGTCTCTTGGATGAATAACTTTGTACATATGAGGATAGAATTGCCTGAAATAGCTTTGTTTTGAAACAACGCATTGTCTCACAGGAATTTTAGACATTCTTTAGGAAGGCAGCACTTGGCATTACATTTCACTCCTTTCAAAGTATCTATTTTCTTAGGAAATGAAGGAAGGGGATGGGAGAGAGATGTTTTTCACTGAACTGACTTTCCAGTTGTGAGGATCTCAAGCAGGAAGATGCATAAGAATGGACAGAAGAGAAAAGATTATATCCTATTCACCCCAAATGGCAACAGAAAAAATAAAGGAATGCCCTCTCCAGATCACGTGCATGAAGAGAGACCTTCTTTGAAGAAAGTCTTCTCTTTATTGCTAAAAACCTCTTTCAGCTTGACTGATAAATGGTGGAGAAATACACAGATTAATTCAGAGGACCACAGCTGACAAATACCACATCAGAACAGATCATCCCAACAGCTCATATACAGTCTCTGTGTTTTCCTAGCAGTTTATTTTCTGTTTCATGCATGAATGTTAAGCCTTTTTTTGCTAGAGCAAATATCATGTGGTAATGTTTGGCTATGAGCCCTATTTACGTCTCCAAAGTCTGAAGAGTCTGATCTGCTGGTCTGCTTCGTATCCATCTGTCTCTAAGGTCCAAGGCACAAACTTCAATCCTCTTCCCACAGCCCTGTGGATACAGTATTCTGGTCTGGATTCACCTTAGAGATCCCCCAGGACTCAGATTTCAGGTCTGGAGCATCAGGTCACTTCAGTGTCCTGGTGGTTTCATTAATTATGGGAAAGCACCACAGAGGAGAGAAAGAAAAAAACTAGCAGGTACACAGCAACTTTCTCTTTCCAAGCTCCAAGTCACACAGCTTCACCCCCATACACACACTTTGTGGTTTATGCCTGTTTGCTACCATATCTTGCCAGGGGCCCTGGCTCACACCTCAGCTTCCCGGCTTCATTTTCAGTTGGCAGTTAAATCCATCATTCAAATCATTTTTCATTTGCATGTTTCTTCTGAAGAAAGGTCCATGGTGGGCACATTATTACTCACTCTCTATTTCCAGTATAAATCTTAAGTCACCTCTTTGTCCCTTGTGCAGCCCACACACTGACGCAGCATCTTCTCACACTTCTCTCCCACACAGGCAGCTCATGAAATTACACTCCTAAGTCATATGGGGGATGATGGATGGCTGGTATTTATCTATTCCATGCAGGACTAGTTTACTTAGAGGCTGGTAGTGGGTAAGAGAAGTTTTAGCTGGCCCAAGCACCACGCAAGACGCTTTGGCTGCCTACATATAGATCCTTAATTGCCTAAAGAGTTGGCTTCACAAAAAATGTTTCTATGACTGACAGGTCTACAGGCAGCCTCGGGCAAAAGGTCAAGGAGCAGAGGCAGCTGATTGCAGCTGGAGCTGAACATTACCAATTCATCAGTCGGTGATGGAGCTACCCCCAAGGAGCACGGACTCAGGTTGCTAGAGGATGCAGCTGCTGGGGGAATTGCTGAAAAGATGGAGGAGAGATTTGGCCAAGGAATGGGAAATGTGGAGCTGAATATGGTATTTGTGCCCTTGTCAAATAACACTGAAAAGCAAAAGTGAAAAAGCAGCTGTAAAAATCTGTTTTTCTACTTTACTTCTCGTATCAGTAATTAATTGCAGGAAATTACCCCACTGCAGACACACTAGTAAAATATAACCTTTCTCACCTTCATGCTGGGGCTTCTTTTTTTTCCCCTGGATGAGGTGTTGAACATGAGGCCAATAAATTTGCCTCAGAAAAAAAAATTAGCTTGGAGGAGCTGCTTCATGATCTTCCTTCTGCTTTTCTATAACAGTCAGTGTGGCAATATCCGTTTAAGTTTAGAAAGCATATTGTTACAGGATGTGTGGGAACCACAAGTACCATCTGAGGCCAAGTTACAGTAAATCCTATTCTTAGTGTCATTAATGGAAGTGCTTCCTTCTCGTCACAAAAACAAATGAAAGACAGTCCATTAATTTTTCACTTGTGGAGCAGTAAGGAGGCACTTTAAAAAAGATGGAGGAAGGACTCCAGTCGGGTACATGAGCAATTTCAGACCTTAGCCCACTGCTAAGCCTGGAGGCTGGAAACCAGTTCTGCTTGTGAACGGTCAATGTCCAACTTCTGCTTATTGCTTTATAAACATCTTAAATATAAGTCTAATTTGAATTTGTAATCATGTTTGTGTTAGCATGATATTAGTAATTAAGGCAAAACACTGCAATAAACACCTAATCATCACTTCTCCTGTTCCTGGCCACTGTCTGCGTTAAGGTAGAATAAATCAGAAGAATTGCATTTCCTACTACTTTGAATGTGATAGGACATGAGACAGTAAATATTTCACTTGGTCTTAGCATTTACACTCCCTGGACTTGGTATTCCCTGGATTTGTACCAAAGGAAAGTAGAAGCAAATCCACCAAAGTCAATGGAGTTAAGCTAGGGTAAATCAAGCCCTCTATTACCAAAAATCAATTTTCCATTTGTTTTAATAACATTAATTTAAATGAACTCACTTGACATTCTCATACCTTCGATATGTGCACTAATTATTGCAGAGGTAATCCTGGGCAAACCTGGGTGCTTACGGCTTCTCAGCCCACTCAGATTTGAATTACTGGTTTAAATAAAAGTATTACTAGGAATGCTGATCTTGTACACTGAAGCCAAGTGCAGAGCATCCAGTTAACTTAAAAACATGTAGCAGACTTCGGTCAGACAAGCATGTAGTAATTGCCCATCTCCTTTATTTTGGAGTCCATTTAACATTTCCATTTTTAGCTGCACACCTATTTTTATCATGGCTGTGAAGGCCAGGAGAACTGTGAATTAGCAGTGTGGGGTGCAGACCCCACTTCTGAACCTGCTTCCCTGCCAGCTTTGGGGATTAAATTCCTCCTGCTCCCTTGGTCTGCTTTTCCAGGGTTCTTGCAACAAGAAGTGACCACAGCATCAGTTAACCAGTTCTCATTTCAGATGAAAGGAGGGAAAAGCTAGATCTCATTTCCTAAAGCTTTATCCTGTGAAGACCCACGTCCACTAACAGGGTCTGAGCACAAAAATACACCTTGGTACTGTCACAGTCACAACATACGCAGACGCATTACAGGAGGAGACAGGGCTAAACCACATTCACCTAGAGATAACAACTGGGAAGAAACCTCCAGAGAAAAAGGTAATGTTCCGAAGAGAACATGGCTTAAAACAACAACAACAAAAAAAAAAGGCAAGAGTTGCAAGTGCGAAAAACGATGATCGGGTCTAGGGTTATAAATCCTTTGTTCAGGGGTGGAGTGGAAGCAGACTGAAAGTTATATCTGATTGCAAAACAATTACTCTAGATTTGCTGGTCACTGGGCACAGTGAGAGAAAAACGATGGGAAAATTCATTTTTATTCAACGACTGGGTTGTAGGAAAAGCCAAAAGACCTAAGTCACCCTGGATTTTTAACCCCCAGGAAATTTGGAAGTTTAGTCCTCAGGCTGATCTCCGAGACAAGCTTCGTTAAGCATCAGGCCTGAGGGCTGGACTGGTTTGTGAAAACTGCTCTGCCACCGGCCCCAGGCAACTCTGTCTGCCCAGCTGTGCTTGGCTCTATAGCGCCTATAAGGGCATCAGCCATGGGATATCTCATCCAATGATGCATGTGTACAGGATCTAATGCAACTTCATTTGGAAAAGTGACAAAATCTTGCACCTAAAGCATGTAGGAAAACTACACCAGCCACTTGAGTTTCTTCAAAAAAGGTCACTCAGTGCTGTGTACAGGGCTCTGACAGATAACATGAGGCATTGTCTTTAATAAATAGGACATCTAGTTCCTGAAAAAGTCCATGCCTTGTTTCTTCATAATATTGTAGTGAAGATTGATAGTCATAATAAAAAAAAAATTCTTAGCATGTCTGCATTTTCTTACATATATTAGGTAGATTAGCAGGATACTTCCAGCAGAAGTGTTGCAAACGGAAATAAATTATGGTTTATGTATCTTGTGAGCTGCTAGTATTAAAAGTCTAAATATTTCATCAGACACATACATCTTCACATTTCTTCTCCTCAGCTGATAAGGCAAACAGAGACTAGTCACTGAGAACTGCAAACAAAGAAAAACAAAGATGCCTCTCCAATAGCTGGCTATAGAGAAAAGGACAAACTCTGAAAGGCCATAAGACCACTCCAAGACCTGAAAGGTCCCTCTCAATGAACTATTATGAATTAAAATTCGTATTGGCTTTACAAGGCACTAGCTAACGTGTTTTGAGCTATGGACCCAGTTCTTTTGGTTGTGCAGAAAAATCAATGCTTTGAGCCTGCTTTGAAACCTATCTTGACTTTCTGCAGGACGTGCCCCTGCAAAGTTTTGCCAGTATTGGATCATGTTAGCCCATGACTGCAAGGACAAAGACAAGAGAACAGTGAAGGCAACAAAGCGAGAAGGTTACAGGGAAGTGAGTGGTGAGAGACAAGTGAAAATGGAAGAATAACAAAAGAAAAGTGAATGGGAAGTAGTGGAGTGGAATGAAAGCAAATGTAGGAAAGCTGCTGAAAAAGGAAAGCTGCTGAAAAAGGACCAAAGAAATCACACCCACATGACAGCGTGTTCAGTTCCATCACTGTTGTGCTCTGAAGTCTTGGTTTCCAGATTCTGCGTCACTTCTGACTGCCCAGAAACCCGGCCCCAGCAGAAACAATGCAGCTGCCTGGGCCAGTGGCCAGGATGCTGTCTACCTAAGAACATTTTTATTCAACTTGAGGTTACAATTCTTTGTTTCCGAAAACGCAACATTTAACATAAACCTGGAGCGCTGACCTATTCCTTTTGAAAAAGTAGAAGTCATTTGGGTATTAGTTCCAACTTCTGATTAAAAAGCTTTTAAGAGAAAACCTCAGAAAAAAATTCCTATGAAAATTCCATGCCAAACCCATTTTCTGGCCTTTAATTTCCAATAACCAGGGAGAAAACAACTGTAAGTGGAGGGAATAGAGACACATACAAGTAACTTCAAGAAGATTATTAATTTTCCTTAATAAGGGTTTTTAACAGCATGACAACTCATGCAATATAGATAAGCAGAAACAAATAAATCAAGAAATTAAATAGAAAACTCAGAAGAGAAAGCATTTAACAAAAAACTCGGGGAAGGGGGGAGGCAAAGATCTAGTTCCCCACCTAAGACTAATGGCTGTGGTTTTTGCCCTTCATGGGCCATTCCTTTTGCCTATGTCTTCTCCTATGACAGGAAAAAGTCCTTGGAGGTTGGTAGGGCTCCCTCTCTTCCTCCAGTGACAGAAATGGTACAACAAAGAGGTCAGGTCCTTCCCATGTCTTCTTCCAGCACCCAGCCTTTCCAGGATTTTTCCCAGGTCCACATGTCCTTCCAAAACCTAACTGCAGACCCCTCCATCACTCACCTGCCTGATCTCTTAGATGCAAAGACCCTGGTAGGAACTGGCAAAGGGGTGCTGTGGGAATGCAGAATAAGGACCATCTTCTGCTGTTAATGTACTACAAAGATGGAAGAGAGATCATAGTCGAAAATGGCTATGTCTGGCACTACTCTATTGCAGTTTTAAAATTGGATTTCAACTCTTCTTTGTCAGAGAGCCCCCAACAGGACAAGCATCTGTATTTTTGGATTTTATGGTGCTCCAATCTTGGCAGATCTGTGCAGTGGTACATTTAGACCCACAATAAGGTATGGTGTGATTTGCACAGTTAAAGCAAGTGCACCTTACACTGTTTCTACTTGTTATCTTCTTTGTATTCAACACCATTATTTTAGAATTTTAAAAGTTATCAGAGCTAGGTGATACACCCAAAATGAACAGTGACCTATTTAAAGTATCACCTTTCTTTTGTTTTTCAATCTGAGAAAATGCTCCCACTTCTTAATGCCCATCATTCCAGCACTCGCTGATGCCTTGTTTTAATGATGACAATCTGTTGCAGCTCAGACACAGAACTCACATTTTCCCCCAGACACCCAGTCATTTGTTTCTTTGTGTGTGTGCTTTATTTTTTATGGGGCCAGCTGCTTTGTGATCAGCAAAATGTCAGAAAAATCTTCTTACCATAACAAAGCTGAAAATAAAATATTCAAGGAAGCAAACTCCCATGGAAATCTTTAAAGCCTTAACAAGGGAGAATTCTCACCTCTGTGCACATGGGTGACTCACTGAAGTAAATGGGAATTAAGTGACTGCGTCAAAGATTTCAGTATGAAGTGCACAGATTTTCTCCCAGCTTTGGCCTTTTGGAATGAACTCACAAATAAATTTTGATGGAGAATCTAGATAGAGATAAACTTGCTCAGTGAAATCACCCATGACCAGAATACCAGAATGATTTGAAGGAGTTACAATATTTTCCTATCAAGATTAATTGTGTGTTTAAACATAACATGTCCTTAAACGCTTTTTATAAATCAAGCACTCACATTCAACTGTCCAATTTGCAAATGGAATGAATGGTACTTAAAGGTTAATACAGATGTGTCTTTACAAATACAGAGATTAAATGACATAAAACTTGTTACAACTTGCAATATAGAAAAAAGCTGTTTCTGTAAATATTGTAGTTAAACAGAATGTTGTTTTCCTAATTGTCAGAAAAGAAAGCCCCAAATTACCAGCAGGAAAGAAATTAGAACAAACAGATCTGCAGGAAAATATTCTCATTTTAAGTATCAGCTAAAATATAAACTGCCTATGAAAAATTCACAAAGATATACTCATGATACACCAAATTATCCTCTCGGGTTTCATAATTCTGTGAGCGAGTGCAATTAGTTAACGGTGGTGTTGTTATAAAACTACATACTGTGGCTGGCGGGTTTTGAAACTACTCCAGAAACCAGTCTGATGCTACACAACTATTGTGTTTGGGTATTAGGCAACAGGAAATCTGCCTGATGATAACTGAGTTATACCAAGCCCTGCAGCAGCCACTGAGACACTATGTCCATTTAATCTGCAGATGGCAAAGTAGATATGCCATTCGCAGCTGCATGCATGAGGATATGACATCTTTGTCTATATTCATCTCATGGCTGGCTTCACATGACTCATTCAACCTTTTTTTCTATTACATGAAAGGGAAGTTAACTAGCAAGACCTCTGGTGATTCTTAAATAGGTCCAGCCCTGCTGCGATGTACTTTCAAGCAACAGACTGCAGAGCTACTCTTGAAGTTCCGAAAGCTCTCATGACACGCAGTTGTGTAAGTCCACTATATCTACTCAGATCCCTCGTATGTGTATAAGCTCATCTCCAAAGCAGTCTTGTTAAAACACACAGGCTGTGATGCCAAGAATATGACAAGTGGGTCAAATGTATTAAAGTATATATTGAGAAAGACAACATCGGTAGGCTTTGTCATCCCAGTTATCAGTAGGGAGATAGAAGACTTAAATATATGAACAATCTTAATTTAAAAAAAGAAAAAAAAATCTGCAGTATCTCTGTTTCACAAAGATAAGTTGACAGCTAAGGCAAAACACAGCTATGCCCAGAGGCAGCAGGAGAAGCGTAACAGGCTTCCTGGCTCTCCTTATCCTCTGCGGCAAGGTTAAGAAAAACATCATGTGTTTAGCTCCAAGTGGTTCACAGGAGCTTTGCTGTTCAGAGTAGCTTGATTCTGAGATCTTGTGCTCTGCTTTTCAGTCAACATTCATATAAATACAACTTCAAAGTGGAATATCACCAGGGAAAAGTATCAAGCTTTTTGCTTTCTTTTCCTGGAAAAATACAAAGAACCCTCGCAGGTTTGAGGATGTCCACACAATAGTACTATCTTCAGTTGTAGTAGCTCCTTCAGGCCTCAGAGGAGACTGTTTTGAAGAGCAAGAGACATTGCCATCCCTAGAGAAGTAACTCCTAGAGTCAAGCAAGTTACTGAACGCACAGAAGAAAGAGCAGCAGAGAGCTGTCATGGTCAGCAACGGTCTTACAGACCCCTCAGGGCAAGGGTTAGCTAAGGATGCAAAAGGAAACAGAAAAAAATTTAAAAAATATTTCTTAAAGTCTTTTCATGAAGAAAACCAAACATTTTCATGGTAAATTCCCATTTTGAAGTTCAGAGCCTATGTTTTTCCGTAATAATCCCATCCAGCCTTATACAAAAAAAACCAATCAAACAAGACTGAAATATTTTCCGCCACAAATACTTGTCCCATGCGGGCAGGAAGCTCCAGTTCCTGCAGAAAGCTGAAGGTGAAGAATCAGGCTCCAGCCCTACTGACATAGTTTTCAAGATTTTCTTGTTTGCATCCCTCTGTTCCACAACAGCAGCTGAAAGCTAAGGCAAGTACACTCAGAGAATAACAAGTTGTCAGTAGAAAACAACTTGTGGAGAGAACACCTGCCCCAAAGAACTGGAACCAGACCCTAGTGAAATGTTTTAAACCTCCCAAATAAGTACTAAAAGCCATGGGGTACTGTAAAATACATATCAACTTCACTTCTCCTGTATGCAAAAAAAACAAATAAATACTTAATACACTTTAAAGTATTTTAAGATGTCCAGATTCTTTAGGAAGGCTAAATTAAGCTTTTCAGAGGCTTTTTGATGATCAAGAGTCAGATCAGCACTATGCTTGAAGCAGGCTCACAAACGGTGTTTGAGAAGACTTTGAACGTCAATGATTGATGTGCTTGAGGGTCAGCGAAAGAAGTAATTTGTTAAAAAAAAAAAAAAAATCTAACACAATCAGAAAGACTTTGATGCTTGCCTGTGTTGACCTGGAAGCTGAATTGCAGCAGCCACATTTGTAAGTTCTAACACGTTTAAAACAGAAGGGAGTAATCAACTTCTTGAAGAACTGGGAAATGGGAAACCAGTAGATATCCTTGGAGTTTGCAAAGCACATCCAAAGATGTGTCAGAGCTTGGCAGGTCAGAAATCCAAAGCTTCTCCACACAGATCTCTTGTAGGGAACACAGGCGTATATATAGGTGTGTATGTGTTAATACTTTTCTGCCTTCTTATAAAAGTAGAGCAGAGATGTTACTGAATATTCCTAAAACCTCCCAGTGACAAGAGTTTCAGTCCTGTCCCTAGGCAAACTGTGGTTACAAACTTCTTCACCTCTTCCAAAAGCCCCAGTGCATTGATCTAAGAGCACATTTCCTTTCTCTTTAACAGATTGATGCTTATGATACCCAGATGAGCAGTTCTACTTATTCCTTAATCCTACTGTGGCATTACCTCTTCGTGTGCATGAGATGTAAAGTAAGATATTGATACCAGATGTGGAAACCATGAAAAGGTAAGGGGCTTAGAATATGACAACAGAGACCATAGCAAGAGAAGACGACTTTGTTCATGTTACTGATTCCTAGCCTGAAATACCACAGTGTGTCTGGATACCGAGATGGATGTTCACATTTCTGCCAAGCAACCTACAGGGGCAAAGGTATTTCGGCCAAATGTAGAATTTAATGTCTAGGATGAAGGTAGCCCTGGATTAAATTCACCACTTGCAGTGTTGGCTAAAATTATTTGTCATGTTACCACAAGACAAAGCAGTAGTATTGCCTCAAGATAACCATGCAGTTACTTTTGTTTGCAAGGAGCTGGTGGGTTGTTACCATACAGCCGTTGTAAGTTACTGCGTGGTGTTTCTGAAGTAATATCTCAGTAAATAACCTGTCAAAACTGCAGCGAGCCCTTCACCATGCAGGTCACTGTCCCTGCAGGGGTACTTTGTAAATAGGAGCTGATGCTGCCTTTGGAAACAGAATATTCCTGAAGTCTTGCAATCTTACATTAAGAAAAGCAGAAACACTTTCGAAATTGCTTTTCACCCTTTTACAATCCTGCTCTTAACTTTTCGCTCCACTGGTAGGAAATGGACATTTATAGCCACTATCTCACAACTGCCAAACGTGACAACAGAATTAACAGCTCTGGTAATTAGCAGGAAACGTACCTTGCCACGCATAAGGTTCAGACTGCAAGGTCATCTACAGACTTCTCTGCCTGAGGGTCAGGGTAGGGGTAAAGTCATAAAAATGGTGAATTGCTTATGATATGAAGAGAAAAGTGACCGCTGAGCCACAGATTTTAGTTCAGCAGATTGTAGTCAGATACTCTATACAGGCATCGGTTAACCTATACCTCAAAGCTCGTTAAAAACAAAGCAATTATCTTAGAAATTCAGCAAATTAGATATACTACAGACGGTTAACAGGAATAAAGGAGATTAAGTGGCCACTAGTCATTCTTTCAAACCCAGAGGAGAATTTAGTAGTCATCTGAACTACTTCAGACAGAAAACACTTTCCTCCCAATAATACAGAAACTAGAAGTATGAATCTTGGGCTAAGAGGCTTGCTGACCACTTTTAAAATTACCAACACCTCACATATTTCTTGAGATGAAAAGGTATTGAAAACTACCTGAGAAATAGATGTTCATACTTCCCTGCACTTGGTGTACAATCTTTGGCAGCAGAACAATTCCAAGCGACCCAGAGCCACGTCTGTACTAACAGCACTAGGGATACGCGAGAGAAACACAGATGTGCGATGTGCTCACTGCTACAGAAATGGGCACATTGTCTTTCTGAAGGAAAATGACTTCTTTACCAAAGCTGACTTTTCCACAAAAAACATCATGTTCAAGTTGGAAAGCGTTCAGTTTCAGATGACCGATGCCTTTTTGGAATATAAAAATTGAAAAATTTTCCAGACTTGCTAGGGAATTTATTTCTATTTTTTTTATATCAAGAGTTGACGCTTTCTTCTTCTCCCCCTCCCACTCCCACCCCCCCGCCAGGAGGAAATATAGCCTCACAACCAGCTGTTCTCACTATTCAGAATGCATAAATATCAAAGCAAAACAGAAACATGAGCAGTATGGAAATACTCTCGAGGAACTACTTGACTACCTAGTGGCCTAGTCTGCAACTATAACTGTAAGTTACAGCGAAACCCTTTTTCTAAATAGCCATAAAAAAAAGATTTAAAACATGTGCTAACAAACCAGAAAGGTCTTGTTCATTTGCAGGCTTGAGGGCTACACAGTGCTGCTCCATATCACAGAATCACAGAATGGTAGGGGTTGGAAGAGACCTCTGTGGATCATCTGGACCAACCCCCCTGCCGAAGCGGGAGCAGCCTAGGAAAAACTCTTTGAGGACAGGTATGGCATACACAGTGACTTAGCCACAGGATTAACATGACACAGCAAAGCAGCACAACAGTAAAAATACTGTGAAGGAAGAACTCTGCTCATTTGTTAGTAATTAGACTTTGGAAAATACTGAAAATCAATATTGGTTAAAATTTTAAACTACTTTTCCTTTGTATTTGAAAGCATTATTTTTACGTATATTAATAGTAACTAAGATAAGCAAACTTGCATGTTAGCGGCTACCCTAGAACATAATGAAGCAGCCATTGTCCCTTTTGTGCTTCTAATCTAAATATACCGAGAAAGCACTGGGGAAGGAAATGTTATTATTCCTGCCTTAGAGCTAGAGAATTAAGACAGATAAGAACTGAGCAATTTTCCATTCTTAGAAGGGAAGTCTGTCTCAGAAACTGGGACAGAATGCAGATTTCTACAGCTATTCTCAAAACAGGTTTGTTGGCATGATTGTTTTTCGACTGCACAGGTTGCCAAAGAATCCTGAGGAACATTTACAGAAAGTGAACCTTCAATATGCGCTGTTCAGCAAAGAGCCTTTCCATGTGAAGAAGGTGGATGGAGAGAGATTCCGTGCAGCTGACTTCAGAAAATCGTAGAGGAAAAGGCGACAAAAGGAAATGGCAGCAAAGAACATATCATCCAAGCAACGTGAAATGCAGTCACGTCAGACAGCGTAAGCACAAACTGCTGGACTGGCTACGGCGCTTTTGCTGTCTCTGAGCATGGAAGACGATACCCAAGCGTAGCTGGGTGGTCCGTTACCAAAATATCAACTCAAGCTGCTGTGCAATCAGCAATGTTACTACAGCCAGACAAAATCATTGCAGTGCACAGATTAACGAGGTGCAATGTAGACAGAGGGGAAAAAATGACATAAGAATGCACAGGGCTTTCGCTAATAAAGAACTCCTGTAAATTCTAAGGCTCATATCCTTTTACAAAGAGAAAGATTAAAAAACCCACATATGCACTGGAAAACCCATTGGTAACCCACTGAAATCAATTGGTTTCCACCCTCTGGTAGAGATACAATTTCAAGATTGAGTGGGCAGAAACCCTAATGTATGGAGATTGTACCGAGGAAAAAAAAAAATATAGGCTGACTGTTCTGCAGACCACAGCCACAGTATTGATGTTGTTTGATCTTTTATCAAAACCCTCACTAGAAAAAAAAAAAAACCCACACCATGCTTGATTCTAGCCTTCAGATTTGGTAAAAATAAATCTAGTTCGTTAGGAGCAATTGGGTTAAGTATAGCACTTAAAGACGTGTCTCAAAGAAGTGCTCATCCACAATTCTTTTATGTTTATGGGATACTAATAGTGGGTGGATATGCAATTAGGGTTGTATTTTCCCAAGATTTTAAACAAAACAGTAATATTTATATGCAACAAGCACAGCTCCTCCTTTTGGTATGGTAATTCTGCTTTCATAAAGCAGCTGAGCTTCTCCTATCCTCACTATAACTTGTCTTATTTAACCACCTAGACAGAAGAGCTTTAAGAGGTAACCATCACTAGTTTATATTTTTCTACTAATTTGCAAACTGCTTTTGAAAGTAACAGCTTTTCCACTTTTAAAAGCACGGAAGGGCTGCCTGCTTTGTGTGAAAGTCCTACTTCACACCTGCACTGCTGCAGAGAAGCAGCAGCTGCGTTTCCCACTGCTGCAACTGGATTAGTGCCGAAGTAACGCAGGGTAGGAGCAAGGACTGCTCCTGCCCCACGGCCAGCCGGGAGCTCTGATGCTGCACAGCACAGAGATACAGGGATGCATCAGCCTGAGACACCTTCATGCAGCAGAGGCTGGCACCGCTGCCGCCAGAGACAAAAGGTCTGCTCACAAGAGAGAGTTCTGCAAGGATGAAGAGAAATTAAGCTAAAGCAGCAATGGCTGCAGAATATCAGTAGACAGACTGCTCCACTCTTTTTTAGTGATGCTTTTCCCTGGATGCTTGTTATTTTTCATCCTATTGAAAAAAAGGATTGCGACCAAGCATAGTATACATGTGTCTGTCTGTATATTTGTAGTGGCTGACTCAGGTATGGGGGTGATGGGTGGCTTTGCTTGCTGCTGGGCCCTAACAGATCTTCCTTGTGTTGACTTTGCCAGCCCAATAGACTCAGCAGATCTGCTCTCAGGATTTATCTGTGCAAGCAACGTCAGAATAAGACCCTGTGCACTTCTGCTACAGCCTGTGGCAAAAACATGATTTCCTACTTGGGAGTTACTAATCTATCACACATTAATTAATCGTATAGACTGTAGATAGAGCACGGTTGAACAAACTCGGCAGAGAGAGGAATCTGAAGCCGCTCCGATATCCTGAGGGCTTCTCATAGCTCTGCCCTCCATACTAGGAAATGTAATTCTCTAAAGTAGGTCTTACATCTTTAGAAGATGAGCGTGGGGAAGAGCTCTCATCTGGGATATGGAGACAGTTTCAGGCAAAATAGCAAGAGTGGTTGCTCTAGTTTGATGAAGGTTTCCTCATTATGTTCTGTGCATTTCAAATGTGAGAGTTTGGTTTTGTAATGATATTGCACATCATCTTTGAGCCTCCAGGGGCTGGATGCAGGATTTCAGAAATAAATATATTAGTAGGAACAATTGCTGCTTAGAAGAAAAAAAGTTATACTTTTCCTGATTGATAGCTTCTGTATGCCACCTATAAAGGCTTGCGTTTCTCCGCTCTGGAGTTTCCCAGGCTCTGAGGTACTTCAATTAATTGCCATTTATATAACCAATGCATCCCTTTCTCAGGGGCAATGAAAGCTCTGACTCAGGAGAATGTCATCAGATTTCTTTCATCACTCAGGAGCAGGACCAGTGACTAAAAAGCATAATATTCATTTGGGTTTAGTCTCATCTCTGCAGCTCATGGTAACAGACAGCTCTCTTTGCTGCCTATTTTTCATTTGCTGACTTCGGGAGTGTACTTCAAAAGCTCCCTGTCCTCCTAATGAAAGTGCTATGCCTGTCTTTTATCATATCCTTTGTTCTGAAGTTTAGCCCACATTCCCAAATGGAAGATGAAGAGTAGGAAAACTTAATCGGCATGACAAACCAGTCATTGTGCTAGAAAAAAGTAGTATGTATCTAAGTGAAAAAAACTCCTAATAAAGAGAGTAGACCTACTGAGATATGTTTTTCTCCTAATACAGTGTCCCCACCCTAAAACAGAGAAAAGAGAAACAGAAGAGCCACGTAGAAAGGAAAGGTCCATCCGAGTGCGGCTTTAAGGATTCCTGTTGAACAAGGTTGGAGGTATGTGACAGGACATGTGGTTCATCTGCTCATGAACGCCTTGCCCTTGGCTCTACAAACTTCATGCCCCAAGTTCTTTGAGGTCAAATGAAGATGGTATCTAAATCTTGACAGAAAAAATTCTGTATTTGTAAGTGGCTTTATTAAAAAAGCTTTTCCTTGGCTGATTTCTGTCTGATCCAAGAAATTAGTTTTGAGGTGTAACAGTGGCTTGTAGTTATATCTTCAGGATATATTTTTGAGTTTGAAAATAAAAGGTTTTAATAGAAAGGCTGTAGTCTCAGGATTATTTACGTGTCCCTATGACAAAAAAAAAAAAGTCTTACTGGTGACCTTTACACAATACTCATACCTATCTCCTAGGTCCGATTTCTTTAACAGTACTTTGTACTGGATTTGCATCACCTAATTAGCCATTCCAGAACAGCACAGCAAGTACCTTTCAATCCTAATCTCTTTTTTGTGTACCCTGCAGCGGCATTTAGTTAGAACTGATCCCGCTCAGCTTTCTATGTGACTTTGAAGAGCTACTCCTGCTCCATGTGGCATTTGTCTCTTAAAAGCCTGATTTACCTGGATTCTGAGCTGCAGAGTCCTCGCAGGAGGACTGCCCACACCACGTCAAGCCCCCTGAGAAAGTGTAGTCAGTAATTCATAACTCTATGTCAGATGTTAAAAAAAAGAAGTGGCATCATTTTGGGAATGCTGGTGGGCCTTAGCTCTGGAGAAAGGGCAGAAGCACAGCTAATCTGTTCTCTCTGCTTACAGGTTGTTCTCCCACTTAAGTCATCCAGCGAGCCCAAATTACTATTTATATGCATTAAGTACCGGTTTGCAGAGTAAGAGCGAAATGGCAGACTTCACAGCAGTCCAGGCAAAGGCAATACACCCGCAGATACACTTGCGAGTGAGAGCGCTCTGTACCCATTCTCTGCCAGCCCTTTCTCAGCAAGGGACCCCGCACTCCCTGTGGCCTGAAGCAGTACCATCAGCGCACGCACACTAAGCCGTGCCTTTGCCTGATACCCCAGAAGTCTCCCTTCACTAGCCAGGATCCATTGCATTTTTCAAACACGACAGACTGCAGAAAGCAAGGTGCCAATGCCTCTGCACGTCGGCATTTCCTGATTGCTGTTATTTGCGTTGCTGCTCCAGTCAATTAGTGACAGCACTCTGTCTCACCTTCTGCATAGACCTTCAGTAATTCACTCTTGTCTATGAACCTGCCTTACCCTTTTTTCCTCTGACTTCACAACTGGCAACCTAAACTAGGTCTCTAGCCTGAAAAAAATCCTCTTATTTATAATCTGGTTGGCCTTAATCTACTAATTTAAGTTGACATTGAACTATTTGTTCTGCAAAAAGGTAGAAAATAATATTTAGGCTTCCATAAGGCGTATGAGCAGTTTTATTCCAGTTTGTTAACTTATCTGTATGAAGACCACAGATCTCTGTGGGTCTTAGCAGGTTACAGATCCCTGGTATGTACACATGGTTTTTACCGCAAAGTGTCTCCGGCTCAAAGAAATTTATCTCTCTCACTTGTTCACTTTACTACTTGACTTCAATCAAAACTATCTCCACTGAAGTCATTCTACAGATTTCCTTTCTCTACTTAAACACACCATCTATCCTCACTTGTACCACCTCCCTCCTCCTGCTCATTTAAATGGGCTGTTATACCAGGGTAGATTAATGTCACAGTCGTCTCCCTTGATTTAAACGGTGTTTGATTATATCTGTCAGGATATACTTCTCTCTAAGTGCGTGTTCTTGCCTGATGTGTTAATCTGATGGAGTAAATGGGCCTAGAGACATGGCCTAATCATTGCACAACATTAAATAGTTAAGGCAAGGTTCAGGCTTCCAGGTACAGACTTATTGTATTGGTAATCCCCTCAGGCAGTGGAAAACATGCCAGACTTTGATGATACAATCGCCAAAACACAAAAAGAAAGTGGCGTTCTCCAGGCATGAGGTAGTCAGAAGATACTATATTTTCTACATTTTTACATCTCT